>ERZ1035006.113-NODE-113-length-66066-cov-22.536395_pt1 | contig 66066 bp, 68 predicted proteins | sample MGYA00520694_ERZ1035006 | MGnify/ENA primary metagenome ERZ1035006 (study PRJEB33766, sample SAMN09781746) | gut metagenome | biome: gut microbiome | host: Homo sapiens | place: Madagascar | study: EMG produced TPA metagenomics assembly of the PRJNA485056 data...
CAAATAAACAATTAAATTTATGCCTGCAGTTACAGGGACTGATTTTTACGGTTGGCACCATATGTGTAGCTTTGATTATTGGTCTGCCGCTCGGCTATGCACTTTTTTCCTATGCAAAACATATGGGAATATTTGGAATAAATATCTATCATGTTCCAATCGTACCAATTTTTATTATGATTTTTTTGGTCGGTCTGTTGCAGATTGTACTTTCCTGCGTTTTAAGCAGTAATCTGAAAAAGGAAACGCTGGTTGAAAGAATAAGGTATCAGGGATAGGTATGAGAGTATCAGATAATTGTTTATGCTGAATGCAGAGATGAGAATGGAATAAGAAACACTGTATGCCGGATATTAGTTTATTAGTTGATATTGCGGAATTTTTGGTTATTGAAATTATAAAGCGAATCAAGAAAGTGTGGTAAAAATGTGGCAGAAGATGGATTAAAAAATGGGATAGAAAAGAATTTAACCTTGCACCTCCACCGAAAATAGTGTATAGTTTGCTTGTTTTTGAATACTAGAAAAGTATTGGAGGAATGGGAAATGGCAAAAAATCTGGTAATTGTCGAGTCACCGGCAAAGGCAAAGACAATTAAAAAATTCCTGGGTGCATCCTATGATGTTATCGCATCGAACGGGCATGTACGGGATATGCCGAAAAGCCAGATGGGTATTGATATTGAACATGATTACGAACCGCATTACATCACAATTCGGGGGAAAGGTGAATTATTGGCGCAGCTTCGTAAGGCAGTCAAAAAAGCAGATAAAATCTATCTCGCAACTGACCCTGACCGTGAAGGAGAAGCAATCTCATATCATCTGATTGCAGCCCTGAAACTGGAAGGCAAAAATTATAAGAGAATTACTTTCAATGAGATTACGAAAAATGCAGTCAAATCTTCTATAAAAAATGCCAGGGAAATTGACATGGATCTGGTAGATGCACAACAGGCAAGACGTGTGCTTGACCGTCTGGTTGGATACTCGATCAGCCCTCTTTTGTGGGAGAAGATCAAGAGAGGCTTGAGCGCCGGACGTGTGCAGTCAGCCGCTTTGAAGCTGATCTGTGACCGGGAAGATGAGATCAATGCATTTATTCCGGAAGAATACTGGAGCTTAGATGCGCATCTGTCAGCGAATCCGGCACTGAAGCCGGTTTGCTTTCATTATGTGAAGGATAAAGTCAAAAAAGAAGAACTTGATCAGGTAAAGAAAGAAATCGACGGAAAGCCATTTACGGTTTCAGAGATAAAGGTAAGCGAGAAGACGAAGAAACAGCCGCTTCCGTTTACAACAAGTACGTTGCAGCAGGAAGCTGGAAAGAAGCTGAATTTCGCAACAAATAAGACGATGCGTATCGCACAGCAGTTGTATGAAGGTGTGGAGATCAAGGGCATGGGCTCGATCGGTCTGATTACATACCTGCGTACAGATTCGACGCGAATCTCTGAGGAAGCAGACAAAAATGCGAAGGAATACATCAAGCAGCAGTTTGGTGAGAACTATGTCGGCGAGGCAAAGGATGTAAAGACCGGCAAGAAGATTCAGGATGCGCACGAGGCGATCCGTCCAACAAATGTGGAGTTATCTCCGGTGAAATTAAAGGAGCAGCTTCCACGTGACCAGTTTCGCCTGTATCAGCTTATCTATAATCGGTTTCTGGCAAGCCGTATGGCACCGGCAGTTTATGAGAACAAGACCGTATATGCCACGGCAGAAGGACATAAATTCAAGGCATCTACATCAAAGGTTGTGTTCGATGGATTCATGTCGGTGTATTCCTTAGATGAAGAGAAGGAAGAGAAGACAAGACTGACCGGACTGGAGAAAGGTACAACACTTACCTGTGCAGAGCTTGAGGAAAAGCAACATTTCACACAGCCGCCGGCACATTATACAGAGGCGCTTCTTGTAAAGACGATGGAGGAGCTTGGAATCGGGCGTCCGTCTACGTATGCATCGACGATCACAACGATTTTAAACCGGCGTTATGTAATCCGGGAGAACAAGAATCTGTATGTGACAGAGCTTGGTGCTGCAGTCAATAAGATGATGTCGGATGCATTCCCGGAGATTGTTGATACGGAGTTTACAGCGAATATCGAGTCTCTTCTGGACAGTATTGAGGAAGGAAAATTAGAGTGGAAGGTTGTTATCCGGAATTTCTATCCGGATCTTGCAGAGTCTGTGGAGAAGGCAAAAGAATCTCTGGAATCTGTGAAGATTGCCGATGAGGTATCCGATGTGCCGTGTGACCAGTGCGGACGTATGATGGTCATCAAATACGGTCCACATGGAAAGTTCCTTGCCTGCCCGGGATTCCCGGAGTGCCGGAACACGAAGACTTATTACGAAAAAATCGGTGTTGCCTGTCCGAAATGTGGCAAGGACATCATTCTCCGAAAGACGAAAAAAGGAAGACTCTACTACGGATGTATCGGTTATCCGGACTGCGATTTCATGTCATGGTCGAAGCCATCGGACAAGAAATGTCCGAAATGTGGCGGCTACATGGTGGAGAAGGGCAATAAGCTTCTGTGTGCCTCCGAGACATGCGGATATACCTGCGAACGCGAAAAAAATGAAAACGTGTAAATATTTAGTGGTAGGAAAAGATTTTTGTTGAAGCATACCACAAAATATGGTAGGATAGTTACTGTATGGAAATCTGTACAGTAACTATTTTTGTATGGATTCAACATGGATGTTTAAGATGGCAATATTTCATATCAATATATATCCGTTTTGATATGAAACAGATGGTTTGAATATAGATAAAGGAGGAAGTCGATGATCACATCCGGTATTTATAATTATGTGAATATTTTGGACAAAGCAGCGGATGCAGCGAATCTGCGGAATGAGCTTCTGACGAACAATATTGCGAATGTAAGCACGCCGAATTACAAGCGGAAGGATCTGGATTTTGAATCTGTTTTACAGGCGGAGCTTGGCGGAGAAAAAGACCTTAGTACTGCGGTGAAGAATGCAAACAAAAGTCTTGAGACATTGGATGCGCAGGTGTATACGGATAATGCATCCCTTTCTTACCGGTTAGATGGTAATAATGTTGATATCAATACCGAAGAGGCACGGTTGGCTGAGAATCAGATTAAGTATCAGGCGCTGGTTGATCTGATGAATCAGGAGTTTGCCAGATATAATACCGTGTTAAGCTCCGGTAATTAATTTGATGTGAGATGGATAACAGGATGATAATTACTTGTGACAGAGAATAGGGAGGTAACAGCGATGGGTGTATTTTCAGCGATGAACGTATCGGCAACCGGTATGACGGCACAGCAGATGCGAATGGATGTAATTGCACAGAACATTGCCAATGCGAATACCACACGTACCGAAAACGGTGGTGCGTATCGCAGAAAGACGGTTGTGTTTGAAGAACGGGATACAACATCTTTTGACCACATGTTAAATGGTTATATGGCAAACTATGAACCAAATGGCGTGAAGGTCACAAAGATTGTGGAAGATCCGTCCGATCTGCGTCTCGTATATGAACCAGATAACCCGGATGCAAATGCAGATGGTTATGTGGAGTATCCGAATGTAGATACCGTAACTGAGATGACAAATCTGATTGATTCGAGCCGTTCTTATGAGGCAAGTGCGACAGCATTTAATGCAGCGAAGACTATCGCTTCAAAAGGATTGGAATTATTTAACAGCTAACAGTAGCGGGAGATAGATAAATGGCAGTTACACCAGTGAATCTGTTCAGTGATGAATGGACAACCTTAAACAGTATTCAGTCTGCGAATTCCGCAAGCTCTGCGGAACGTGCAGATAAGAAGACGTCTGGCTCACAAGGTACGGCGTTTGATACATTTTTAAATGCGGCAGTGGATATCTACAAGGAAGCGGATTCTCTGCAGAAGTCTGCAGAGTCTGCGGAGATGAGCTATGCACTTGGGTATTCGGACAATATCCATGATGTTGCAGCGGCTGCACGGAAGGCAAGTATTTCTTTGCAGTATACAGTGAAGGTTACAAATGCGGTTGTGTCCGCATACAAAGAATTGATGAATATGCAGCTGTAATCAGATGCATATAGAATAGGTATCGTATGAGAGAATGGTTTAGACAACTACCGTCAAAGATAGTTGAGTTTTGGAAAAAATATACAAAAAGACAGAAAGTGTTATTCTTCTCCGTATTGGCGGCTGTTCTGGTTGCTGTAATCGCATTGGTTGCAATCTTAAACAGGACTACTTATGTCGTGTTATCTACGTTTGATGATACAGCAACGGCGGCGCAGGCAGCAAATTTGTTAGAAGATAATTCGATTACATACAAGGTCAGTGATGATGCATTAAAGATTGAAGTTGACGAAAATCAGGTATCACAGGCGCGTCTGCTGCTCGGTGAGAATGGTATCGGAACGAATAACGGACAATCAGATTATGATAATTTGTTTAATAACAGCTTCAACACGACAGATTCAGAGAAGAAGCTCAAGGCAAAGCTTTACAAGCAGTCCGAGATGGAACGGGATATTGCTTGCATGCAGGGGGTGACGAAGGCTTCGGTTACAATCAATCTGCCGGAGAGTACAAATACGGTATATGCGAGTGACCAGACGGCGTCAGTCAGTATTATGCTTACCATAAACGGTGATTATAATCAGGAAAGCACAAATGCAATTGTAGAATATGCAAAAACATGTGTCGGTAATTCTGATACAAAGGCAATTACAATTGTGGATAACAAAGGTGAATTGCTATTTTCCGGTCAGAATTCTACAACGAGTGCATCGCCGGTCATTATGGTACAACAGCAGGTTGAGGAGTACTATAACAGCAAGCTTTGGAATTTGATGGTAAATTCCGGTGTGTATGATGAAGTATCTGTATCTGCAAATCTGGATGTGAATATCTCTCAGCAGGAGATAGAAAATATAGAATATTATTCAAATGATGAAGATGATACCGGACCGAAATCGTCTTATTATTACTACCTTGCGGAAAATACAGATGGTACCGGCGGCGTGGTTGGCACGGATGCAAATGGTGAAGAAATTACCGATTATAATTTGCTTGATAATGCAAGTGCAGGATCAACGTTAAGTCTGATTAAGGAAAATTATGAGACGAGCAGTACAACCACACGTACTGTGACACCGGTTGGTGATGTCAATATGCAGAATTCCAGTATGGCAATGTATCTGACACGGTATGAGAACTATTACGAGGATCAGATGAAGGAACAGGGACTGCTCGATGGTACGACGTTTGCAGAGTATCAGGCAGCCAATTCGGCACCGGCAGAGACAGTCAACCCACAGGAGATGGTCGATATGCTGGCAAGTGCAACCGGTATGAAGGCGGCAAATATCTATGTGGTAGAGCGGATTGTTCCGGTCTTTTATCCATCGGAGACAAAGTCTGTACCGGTACAGAGCATTTTGTCAATCGTGCTTGCGGTGATTATTGGCGGCTTGCTGTTATTTGTTGTGTTCCGAAGCATGAAACCGCAGGAGGTTATCGAGACAGAACCTGAACTTTCGGTAGAAGCATTACTTGCAACAACGAAGGAGAATCAGACTTTGGATGATATTGAGTTTAGTGATAAATCCGCTTCCAAGCAGCAGATTGAGAAATTTGTGGATGAGAATCCGGAAGCAGTGGTGGCATTGTTACGAAATTGGCTAAACGACGATTGGGAGTGATACTATGGCGACAACATTACATTCATCGGATATTACGGGTGTGCAGAAAGCTGCAATTTTGCTGATCGCGCTTGGTCCGGAACGTTCCTCTAAGATTTTTCAGCATCTGAAGGATGATGAGATTGAGGCATTAACATTGGAAATCGCCAATACAAAAAGTGTATCGGCAGAATTAAAAGATGAAGTGCTGGATGAATTTTATGAAGTTTGTCTCGCACAGCAATATATTGCAGAGGGTGGTATTGCGTATGCCAAAGAACTCCTGGATAAGGCACTTGGCGAAGATCGTGCAAGAGATGTCATCGGCAGACTGACAGCGTCTTTGCAGGTACGCCCATTCGAGTTTGTGCGGAAGGCAGATGCAAGCCAGCTCTTGAACTTTATTCAGGACGAGCATCCGCAGACGATTGCTTTGATTCTTGCATATCTTCCGGCATCGCAGGCGGCAGCTGTAGTCAGTGCACTGGCACCGGAGAAGCAAGCGGATGTTGCAAAGCGTATTGCAATGATGGATCGAACCAGCCCGGATGTAATCAAAGAAGTGGAGAAGATATTGGAGAAGAAACTGGCGTCTCTGGTCAATCAGGATTACACGATTGTCGGTGGTGTGGATTCCATCGTCAATATCCTGAATACCGTTGACCGTAGTACCGAGAAACATATTATGGAAAACCTCGAAATCGAGGAACCGGAATTGGCAGACGAAATCCGCAGAAAGATGTTTGTATTCGAGGATATTCTGTTGCTTGATAACCGTGCGATCCAGACCGTACTCCGAGAGGTGGAGAACAACGAGCTGGCAGTGGCATTGAAGAATGCAAACGAGGATGTACAGAAGGTGATCTTCGACAACCTGTCATCCCGTCTGGCATCGATGATCAAAGAGGACATGGAGTTTATGGGACCTGTCCGGTTGAAGGATGTCGAGGATGCACAGCAGAAGATTGTAAATATTATCCGAAAACTGGAGGATGCAGGCGAGATCGTAATTTCCCGTGGTGGAGGTGACGAGATCGTTGTCTAATATTTTTAAATCCGGGATACCGGGCGTGCGTACGGTGTCACAGGAACCGTTTGTGATCGATGCAAACAGTCGTGTGATCGAACCGCCCAAACCGCGTGTGATTCGCCCGAAAAATGATGCATCGGATAATTCTGCAGAAGCAGGAGATACCTTTGAGGCAGGTATTACAGAGATGGCTGCCACAATTAATCTGGAAGAACATAAAGAACTTTTGGATGACGCGATGGAGAAGGCAAAACTTTTACAGGATGATGCGCGTGAACGGGCACAGAAGATTTTGGAGGATGCCAACGCAGATGCAGAGGCAATTCGAAAAGCTGCACAGGAAGAGGGCTTTGCAAAAGGGCTTGAAGACGGCAACATGGAAGCGATGCGCCGTGCAGATGAGTATCTGGAGAAGATCAGCCGGGAACGTGATCAGGCACTTTCACAGGCGCGGGAAGAAATGATGGAGAACATCGCAGATACCGAAACACAGATCGTAGATGTCGCTTGTAAATTGATTCAGAAGCTGACTGGTATACTGGTCGATGATTATAAACCGGTGATGATCTATATGATTAATCAGGTATTAAATGAGGATGAGGATTCCAGAAAGTTCGTTATAAGGGTATCAGAAGAGAATTATACATATATTGCAGATAATGCGGATCGGTTGTCCGGAGCTGCGAATCCGGGAATAACTATAGAGATATTCAGTGATACAAAACTACAAAAGGGGCAATGTCAGATTGAGAGTGACACGGGTATCGTGGATCTGTCCATGGACGTGCAGGTGCGGAATCTGATTACCGCTATCAAATTATTATCCACGCAATAAAGACAGGATCGCAGATAGGAATATCTGCGATTCTCTATATATAGCCATAAATGGAGCAATGGAATGTTTAATAGATTTGACCGAACAAAATATGATACACTGCTGTACCGCGATTTTAGCGTGCATTATGGAAAGGTAAATAAAGTAGTCGGACTGACGGTAGAATCGGTAGGACCACCGGCAAAACTGAATGATCTGTGTGAGATTATCTCGAAAGATGGACAGACCAAAGTTATGGCAGAGGTTGTTGGATTCCGTGAAAACAAGGTACTGTTGATGCCATATGATTCGGTTGACGGAATCGGACTGGGGGCAACTGTCAGGAATACAGAGGGTGTCCTGCAGGTTCCGGTTGGTGAGGAATTACTTGGAAAGGTTTTAGATGGCATCGGCCGTCCGATGGATGGTAGTACGCTCACAACAACCGAGACATATCCGATTGATGCGCCACCGCCAGATCCACTCAAGCGAAAGCTGATTGATGAGGTGCTGCCGCTCGGTGTAAAAGCTGTGGATGGACTTTTGACGATTGGAAAAGGACAGCGTATCGGTATTTTCGCCGGAAGCGGTGTTGGAAAAAGTACTCTGCTTGGTATGTTTGCCAGAAATACAAAGGCGGATATCAATGTGATTGCACTGATTGGCGAGCGTGGTCGAGAAGTTGGTGAATTTATTGAGCGGGATCTTGGTGCGGAAGGCCTGAAGCGTTCCGTGCTTGTGATTGCAACTTCGGATAAACCGGCGCTGATCCGTAACAAAGCAGCGAAGACAGCGACTGCGATTGCGGAATATTTCCGTGATCAGGGTAAGGATGTGCTTTTGATGATGGATTCCCTGACGCGATTTTCCATGGCACAGAGGGAAATCGGTCTGGCGTCCGGAGAACCGCCGGTTACAAGAGGATATCCGCCATCAGTGTATGCGGAGCTGCCGAAGGTATTAGAGCGTGCAGGCAATACGCATCAGGGGTCAATCACCGGACTTTATACGGTACTTGTTGACGGTGATGATTTTAACGAGCCGATCACCGATACGGCGCGTGGTATCCTGGACGGACATATTGTGTTGTCGAGAAATCTGGCACATAAGAATCATTACCCGGCAATCGATATTATGGCGAGTATCTCCCGATGCATGAGTGCGATTGCATCGAAGGAGCATAAGCAGGCGGCGGGCAGGTTAAAAAATGTACTGGCAACCTACAACGATGCAGAGGATTTGATCAATATTGGTGCTTATAAATCCGGATCTAACCCGGAGATTGACTATGCAATCACAAAAATTAATCAGGTTAATGCGTATCTGATGCAGGATGTGGACAGCAGGTTTTTACTGGAGGATGAACTGCAGCAGTTGTATGCGATTTTTGAATAAGGCAGGATGAAGAATGTATGGCGAAGTTTATCTATCGAATGCAGAATATCTTGAATATCAAATATAAGCTGGAAGAATCTGCCAAGCAGGAATATGCAGAAACGAGGCAGGCACTCTCGGCGGAAGAACAGAAGCTTGATGCATTAAAGGAACGCAAACAGCGATATTATGAAGCGTATCAGGCGTCCATACAGGGAAAACTGGATTTCCTTAAAATCGAGGAAAATGCAAACAGCATGGATATTTTGGATATGATGATTGAGGAGCAAAATACGGTTATTCGTCAAAAGAGTAAAGAACTGGAGCTTGCCCGACAAAAGATGGCACGGGAAATGCAGGAACGGAAAATGCATGAAAAACTGAAAGAAAAGAAATTCGATGAATTTAAATTGGAGTTAAATGCAACTGAAAAGCGGGAGACAGATGAAGTAGCGGGGTATCAGTTTACAAGCGCGAAGAAAGAGGTAGAAAGCAATGGCAAAAAATAAGAGGGAAAAAGGCGAAAATTCTGGAAGCAGCAAGGGAGTCGGTGTTTTGATCGGTGTTTTGATTGTGATTACATGGCTGAGTGTGATGTGTCTGCTCATAAAATGTGATGTAGGTGGATTTGGAAGCCGTGTACTACGCCCGGTATTTAAGGATATTCCTGTGATTAATAAAATATTGCCGGATGCTTCGGATGAAGAAGTTGCAATTGAAAGTGACTACCCGTATACGAATCTTGAGGATGCTTTGAAGCATATTGCAGAGCAGGATGCTGCGATTGGGAGCAAGGATGCAGAAATATCGGAGTTGAATGATAAAGTAACGGAATTGCAGGCAGAAGTTGATCAGTTGAATGGAACGGTAAAAGATCAGACTGATTTTGAAAATGAAAAAAATAAATTTTATGAAGAAATAGTCTATGGAGATTCTGCCCCGGATACCGATACATATAAAGAGTGGTACAATGAACTTGATGCAGAATCTGCCGCCGAGATCTATCAGCAGGTATTAGAACAGGACCAGACAGATGACAGTATCAAGAAGATGGCACAATCATATCAAGAGATGAATGCATCAGAAGCTGCAAAGATTTTGGAGACGATGGGGAATGACCTTGATACGGTTGCTTTGATCATGAACAATATGGATGCGCAGTCGAGAGGAAAGGTACTTGCAGCGATGAGTCCGGATTTTGCAGCCGCGGTAACAAAAAAACTTTTGCCATAGTCATTGTATAACTTCGATTAATAAAAAAGGAGGGACGCAAATGATTGTAGGAATTCAATCGAGTGGAATTGGGAAAGTCGATATGAGCCAGACGGGCGGAACCACAGACAAAACAAAGTCAAAGGACAAAACATCTGGTTCATTTGCTGATCTGATGAATCTGGCAGCAACCAATCCGAGTACCACTGTGCAGACGGCAGATTCCGCAACGACGAAAAACGATGTGGATGCAGTAAAACAGGCAGATACAACGGTTTCTGGCGAGAAAAAGCAGACAGATCTGAACAAGTATACAAGATCGGATGCAAAGACCGAAACAACGCGCACCGGCGCAGAAAAAACAAAGCAAAATGAAACTCCACAGGAAACAGAAAGTGACAATTTGAAAGCGGAATTACTTTCTAATAAGCTTAAAAAACTTCTGAATGTGGATGATGAGACATTACAGAATCTTTTGCAGACAGTGGGACTTACGATGCAGGATCTGCTTGATCCGGCTGTGATGAAGGATTTTATTTTACAGATCAATGATGCAACATCTGTGGATCTGCTGATCGACGAATCTCTGAATAATCTCATGCAGCAGGCAATGCAGCTTCTGGATGAAGTTCTTCAAGTATCGGATGACACAGCAGTTACAGAAGAATTGCCGGTTGACGAATTACTTCCGGAGGAGACAGTACCTGCACAGACAGAAAAGCAGGAGACGGCTGCAGATGCAGAAAAGTCACAGCCTGTAGAAGCAAAAGCGGAGCCGGTTACACATACGACACCGGAGCATATTACCCGGACGGATGTAAAAAAGACGGAATCTCAGATCTCAGATACAGAGGTGCAGATGACAGTACAGACGGAAGATTCGGGGGCATCCGATACTTCTGCGGATTTGATGAAACAGAATTCGGATGACGTGATTTCCAATCTGAATCAGGCAATGGCGCAGGTGACGGTCGAAGAAATTTCAACGACACCGTTTGATACATCTGTAACGCAGGCGGATATTGTTCGTCAGATAGTGGATGAGATCAAACTGAACTTATCGAAGGATGTTACATCGATGACTTTGCAGTTAAATCCGGAACAGCTCGGAAAGGTACAGATTCATGTATCTACGAAAAACGGTGTAATGCAGGCACAGATTATTGCAGAAACAGAGGCGGCAAAGGCGGCTGTGGAGTCGGGACTGGCAGCCTTAAAAGAGGCTTTTGAAAATCGGGATCTGAAGGTGGATGCCATTGAAGTTATGGTTGGAACAACGGATTATTTCATGGAAGAAAACGGTGCCGAAGCACAGATGGAACAGAAGGAACATAAATCAGGAAATTTGACGGGTGCAGTTAATTATGCAGGCGGTTCTGACGATGATATAAATGAGAATGCATCTTTGGAGACAGAGATGATGAAAGCACAGGGTAATCAAGTGAATTATATGGCATAACTTGACATAAGAAAGGAGGCGTAACGATGGCAGTTGATTCAGCAGTCAGCGGTATTGCAAACAGCTCAAACAGTTATTCTGCAACATCCAAAGGAAAAACATCCGGAAGCGATCTGGACAAGGAAGCATTTTTGAATTTGCTTGTAACACAGATGCAGTATCAGGATCCTTTAAATCCAAGTGATAATACAGAGTATATGTCACAGCTTGCACAGTATTCTGCATTGGAGGCACAGCTTAATATCAGCGATACTCTGGATAAAGGAAATAACCTGAATTTGGTTGGAAAATATGTAATTATGAACACAACTGATTCTTCTGGTAAACAGGCAATGATCAGTGGATTGGTAGAGTATGCGACAGTTAAGGATGGCGATGTGTATCTGTCGGTCAATAACACATATTATCCTGCAGAGGATCTGGATTCTGTGATTGACTACGATTATTATCTGTATTTGAAAAAGCATGCAAACAGTGATGGAACAATCAACAAGGATGATAATACAAGCGACAGCACGAACGGTACGGATAATGCCGGTGGCAAGACAGATAATTTGGATAAAACAGATGATGCGGACAAGACGAAAGAAACTTAAGGAATGACAGTTTATGCAGAACAAGGAGGAAATGCATATGCAATCTTTTGATGTTGATTTTCTTTCCGTGGGACAGGCTGCAAATCTGTATTTCCAGAATGTGAAGCCGGAAAAAACGACAGAATCAAACAAAGAAACTGTCAGCTTTCAGGATGTATTAAATGAGAAAGTCAAACAGGAAGTGAAATTTTCCAAACATGCAATAGGGCGGCTTGAAAATCGAAATATTGAATTGTCCGAGGATCAGCTTGATCGCCTGAATCAGGGCGTTGGACAGGCACGGACGAAGCAGATTCAGGAGTCGCTTGTGATGATGGATAATCTGGCATTTATTGTGAATGTCAAGAATAATACCGTAGTTACTGCGATGGAACAGGGAGAAAGCGGACAGGTGTTTACAAATATTGACGGAGCCGTCATTGTATAAGAAGCCGGACCGATAAGGAGGCTTTTGGTTTTCCGAACGACAGAGGAAAACTTAAAACAAGATTATGGAGGTCAAAAATTATGATGAGATCACTTTATTCCGGTGTTGCCGGACTTAAGACACATCAGACAAAAATGGACGTTATCGGTAATAATATCGCGAACGTTAATACAACAGGATTCAAATCTTCATCGGTGTTATTCAGCGATGTTTTATATCAGACAAGTGCCAATGCGACCGGTGCGACAGCCACCACAGGTGGTACAAACGCATCCCAGATCGGTCTTGGTGCCAAGACATCGTCCATTCAGACATCAATCACACAGAATGGTAGTGCGCAGACAACAAACAATACATATGATATGATGCTTTCCGGTTCTGCGTTTTTTGTGGTCAGTCGTGGTGGAACAAATTATTTTACTAAGGTAGGTTCTTTTGGTATCGATGGAAGTGGATGTCTTGTAAACGGAAGTGGATATCAGGTTATGGGATGGCAGGTTGACCCGGATAATCCGAACCAGATCAAGAAGGATACGGTATCGGCACTTTATCCGGAGTCAGAAGATAATAAGGTATCATCTCCACAGATGACAACCGATGCACATCTGACCGGAAATATTGATATGACAGATCCTGAACTTACATCTGTGGATGGACGTGCAATTTCAGTATCAATCTATGATGCACTCGGTTATAATTATACAGTAAAATTTAAGTTAACGCAGGATCAGAATCAGGCGGATAAGTCTTTGTATAATCTTGAAATTGTATCCATCAAGGATTCAAATAATATTGAGATAACAGGACCGGACGATCCGACAACAGCGGCTGTTGAAGGTGGTTATACAGCTACAATCGGAGGCGCAAATTCCATTCAGGTCAAATTCGATGCGGATACAGGTAACTTTGAATATGTTGGAGCAGCGGGACAAAAGAATGCGAAGCTTGAGATTAAACCGAATAATCCGAATGAGAAGGGTGATGTATTCCAGTCAGTAATCAATGGTGAGGCTGTTGATGGAATTGATATTAATTTCTCGTATCTGACAAGATTTGAATCAAACGGTAAGTCTACAGTAAAGGCAGTACGTGGAGCTGCGGATTCTACCGGAGGCGGTCGCTCCATGGGTAAATTAAATGATGTCAGCATTGATGAGACAGGTAAGCTTTACGGTGTTTATACGAATGGTGAGACAAAATTGCTTGGTCAGATATCTGTTGCAACCTTTGCAAACCCGATGGCACTTGAAGCGCTTGGAAACAGCGTGTATACAACTACACAAAACTCTGGTTACTTTGATGGTATCGGAACATCTGTTGATGAGGATGGCGGAAAAATCTCACAGGGTGTTTTGGAAATGTCAAATGTTGATTTGTCTGCAGAGTTCACGGATATGATTACAACCCAGAGAGGATTTCAGGCAAATTCACGAATTATCACAACCTCAGATTCCATGCTGGAAGAACTTGTAAACCTGAAACGATAATTTATAAATAAAAGGGCAGGTGTTTTCTACTTTTGACAATGTGAAAAAGTGGAAAATGCCTGCCTTATTTTGTAGACATAAAAATCGAACTGTGCTATAATTAGCCTAATTGTAATGTCGGAAAATGTGTAATCTTTCAGGGAGTACAGAGATATGATTGAAGTAACCAGATTAAAAGGGAAAAAGATGACGATCAATGCCGAACTGATAGAGACAGTAGAAGAGACACCGGATACTGTGATTACGCTTACGAACGGCAAAAAATTCATCGTGAGTGAGTCTGCTGAGCAAGTAACCTCACTTGTGATTGGCTATAAGAAAAAAATATTTGCTTTATTCTTGGATTGTGGGAACAAGGCAGAGAATGTATAGGGGATAACAACATGGATTTTACTTCAATCATAGGAATGGTGGTTGCATTTGGCTTGATGATTTACGGAATGGTAAATGGTCATGATTTCAGTGTAATCGTAGATAACTTTGTCGATATGCCATCTGTATATATTGTATTTGGTGGCGTTCTGGGTAGTGCGTTTGCCGGAAATTCCTTAAAAGGTTTTTTGGCTGGCTTAAAGTCCATTGGTCTGATTTTCAAGAATCCAAAGTCGGATGAGGCAGGTACAATCAAATCAATTATTGAGCTTTCCAATCTTGCAAGACGTGAAGGCTTGCTTGCATTGGAAGAATCAGCAAATAATTTGGAAGATGAATTTATGAAAAAAGGAATCATGCTGATCGTCGATGGTACGGATCCGGAACTTGTGAGAAGTATTCTGGAAGCAGAACTTATGAATGTGGATTCCCGGCATCAGGGAAATATAACGTTTTGGAAAAATATTGCGACTGCAGGTCCTGCATGGGGTATGATCGGTACGCTGCTTGGATTGATTAACATGTTGAAGAATCTGTCAGATCCGGATTCTATCGGTCCAAACATGTCCGTTGCGCTTGTAACGACTTTGTATGGTTCTATCATAGCCAACTGGTTATGTGCGCCAATTGTTGCAAAGCTGTCTTTACAAAATGAGACAGAAATCAAATTAAAAGAGGTTATGATTGAGGGAATCCTGTCAATTCAGGCAGGTGAGAATCCTCGTGTCATAGAAGAAAAGTTAAAATCCTTCCTTGCACCGAAGGAGCGTCAGGAGTTCGCAGAAGAAGGCGGTGGTCATTAATGGCAAAAAGAAAACAACAGCCGCCAGACGAAGGTTCACCGGCGTGGATGTCTACATTCAGTGATTTGATGAATCTGTTGCTTTGTTTCTTCGTATTGCTTTTTGCGAGTTCTACTATGGACGAAGGAAAAATCCAGAAGATTGCAGCATCTTTTGATAATCTGTCGTTCAGTGTGATTAGCGAAGGAAGTGTGTCGCTGTTGACCGGTGAAATGTTATCCGGAGGTATGACACAACTTGCGGATACAGACAGCGTATTGTCGGAGGCAGGTAAAAATATCGATGGTAATACGGGAGATAATGCTAGCAGTGCTTCTCCGACCGATGCAGAGCATTTATCAGACAATGAACTGCAGGCGGAAGTTGACCGACGTGGGGCGGAACAGTCAGAAGCGATGTATGAAGAAATCATGCAGATGGCAGAAACCTATGCGATTGATGATCAAGTGATACTTGATTTCAATAACCAGTATGTAGAACTTGATTTGAATGGTTCCATTCTGTTTGATTCCGGTAATGCGGAAGTTAAGGATAATTCAAAGCTGTTTTTGCAGAAGATTGCTCAGATTCTTGTGAAGTATAAATACAATGTGATAGAGATTGAAGGCCATACGGATAATGTGCCGATTTCTAATTCAAAGTACAAGGATAACCGGTCGCTTTCTGCAGAACGCGCAAGAAGCGTATATGAATACATTGTTTCACAGGAACATTTCATAGACAGTAATATCAAAATTGCCGGATATGGAGACAGCCGCCCGGTAGCATCGAATGAGACGGAAGAGGGACGGGCAAAAAACCGTCGGGTTGCAATTAAGATTTACAACAAGCAAAATTCAAATAATTAAGGAGTTTTAAACATGAAGAAGAATCTAATAACAGTTTTTATATTAGCAATCAGTATCATAAATCTTGTATTTAATATTTTGCTTGTATTTGTATTTATGCCATCCACATCCAAGACAAACAAACTGATTACAGATATTGCTGAAGTTTTGGATATAGAGATTGCATCTCAGACGAAGGAAGATACGTTTGACGTCAGTAATCTGGCACATTATGAACTCGAACAGGGTAATCCGATTAATCTGAAGAATGACGGAACCGGTGATTTGCATGTTGTACAGTACGGGCTGACAATCAACATGGATAAGACTGCCAGTGATTATTCAAAGGTATCTGCAAACATTGAAGCTTCGACTGCTATGATTTATGATATGGCGAGAAATATCATTGGAAGCTATACATATACCGAAGTGATTGATGGGGAGACAACCACGAACAAGATTAAAGATGAGTTGTTGAAACAGCTTAAAGAGACATTTAATACCGAATGCATTTACTCAGTTAGCTTTTATAATTGGGTTGCACAGTAGATTATTGCCAGGAGGTGAGAAAACGTGGCTGACGTACTCTCACAAAACGAAATAGATGCGCTCTTGAAGCAATTATCCACTGGAGAGCTTGATGCAGACGACTTTACGGAAACGAAAAGTGTCAAGGTAAAAGAGTATGATTTTTCAAGGCCGGCCAAGTTTTCAAAAGAGCATCTACGAACATTAGAGATTATATTTGAACATTATGGAAGATTGTTGAGCAGTAACTTACCTGCGTATCTGCGTAAGAATGTACAGGTGGAGGTGATGAACTCTGAGGCGGTTACCTATTCGGAGTTTTCAAATGCGCTATCCAATCCGGTATTGCTTGGTGTTGTAAATATGGCACCGCTATCTGGGAATATCATTATAGAGGTTGCAACTAATCTTGGCTATGCAATCATAGACCGCTTACTCGGTGGTACAGGGGAACCGTTGGAGAAGAAACGGGAATTCTCTGAGATTGAACTTTCGATATTGGAGAAAATCTTTACTATTTTGATTGACCTGTTACGGGAACCATGGACGAATGTCGTGGAGATTCACCCGTATCTCGAACGCATTGAAACGAATCCGCAGTTTGCTCAGATTATATCGCCAACGGAAATGATTGCTATTGTAACAGTCAACATCAACATAGGCGGTGTGGAAGGACTGATGAATATCTGTCTTCCGTATCTTACGTTGGAAGATGTGATGGACAAGTTGAACACAAAATATTGGTTTTCAACGATGCAGGATCGTGATGAGACGAGTTATGCAGATGTGATTGAAACGGCAATCAACCGGGCATTGATTCCTGTATCAGCGGAACTTGGAAAGAGTTCTCTTACGGTAATGGATTTTATTAATCTTCAGGTAGGAGATGTAATCAAGCTGAATCGCAAAATTGAAGATGAGCTTGATATTTATGTAGGAAATATAGTAAAATTTAAAGCATTGCCCGGATCATTTAATGATGATTATGCAGTGAAAGTAACAGAAATTATAAGAGAGGAGGAATAATAGAACATGGACGGAATGTTATCTCAGGAAGAGATTAACGCATTGCTTGGGAATATGAATACAGGTTCTTCCTCTACCCAGACAAGTAACGATGCTGCTTTATCCCCAGAGGAAAAAGATGCGATTGGAGAAATCTCCAATATCTGCATGGGAACGGCTGCAACAACTTTGTACTCGCTTGTAAACCAGAAGGTTTTGATTACAACCCCGGTTGTGGAAATTACAAATTGGGAAAAACTTACATCCGAGTATACAAAACCGTGCGTATTTATCAATATTCTGTATAAGGAAGGTATTGATGGTAACAATGTACTGATATTAAAAGAGGATGACGTAAAAGTCATTACAGATCTTATGATGGGAGGAGATGGATTAAATCCCGCTCCGGAACTGACGGATCTGCATTTTTCCGCAATCTGTGAAGCGATGAATCAGATGATGGGAAGTTCGGCTACGTCATTGTCATCTATGTTGAATTGTAAGATTGATATCAGCCCGCCGGATGCAGAACTTGTAGATATGGCAGGAAACATCAATGCAGCAAAAAACAGTGACTTTTTAGATAAAGATTTTGTGCGTGTCACATTCCGGATGACAATCGGAGATTTGGTAGATAGCACAATTATGCAGTTATATCCGATTCAGTTTGCAAAAGAACTTTATAAGAAGTTTAGTGGTGAAACGGAAGATGTAAAGGAGGAAACACCACCGCCGGCTCCACAACCGAAACCGCAGCCACAACCGGTTCCGCAGCCACAACCACAACCTGCGATGGGGCAGCCGATGATGGGACAATCTATGATGCCACAAATGATGCAACCGGATGTCAATGTGCAAAGTGTACAGTTTCAGGCGTTTAATCCGGTAATGAATCCTGCTTTACAACAGGAAAACATAGATTTGATCATGGATGTTCCTTTGGAAGTATCCGTGGTGCTTGGACGTACGAGAAAATCCATCAAAGAGATTTTGGAGTTTGCGCCGGGAACAATTATTGAACTTGATAAACTGGCAGGTGAGCCAATTGATGTAATGGTAAATCAGAAGCTGGTTGCCAAGGGAGAAGTTGTTGTAATCGAAGAAAGTTTTGGTATCAGAATTACTGAAATAATAAAAGAAAAAATCTAAGGTTTAAGGAGTAATGATATGGCAAAGAGTATACTTATTTGTGATGATGCTGCATTTATGAGAATGATGATTAAGGACATCCTGGTTAAAAATGGATACAACATTGCAGGGGAAGCAGAAAATGGTGCAAAGGCTGTTGAAAAATATCAGGAGACAAAACCGGATTTGGTATTGATGGATATTACTATGCCGGAGATGGATGGTATTCAGGCTTTGAAGAAGATTAAAGCACTTGATCCGAATGCCAGTGTTGTTATGTGTTCTGCAATGGGACAGCAGGCAATGGTTATTGAATCTATTCAGTCAGGTGCCAGGGATTTCATTGTAAAGCCGTTCCAGCCGGATCGAGTTATTGAAGCAGTAAAAAAGGCAGTGGAATAATATGTTTTTTGGCACAATTCTTACAAGTGGATTTTCTGCCGGGTGGAGTATTGTAAAACTGATATTGATTACGGTTCTCGTGTTGGTTTTGGCGTTTTATTCTACCAGAATGATTGCAAAGTATCAGAATAATACATGGTCAGCCAAGAATAATATTCAGTTTATCGAATCATATCGTGTCGGTGGCAATAAGATGATAGCCATTGCCAAGATAGGAGAGAAGTATTATGCCCTTGGAATTGGAAAAGAAGAAATCCATGTGATCGCAGAACTTGACAAAGATGATTTGAAGCTGCCGGAACAGGTGAAAGATACATCAGATAAAATGGCTCCGAAGATGAGTTTTAAGGAAGTTCTGGCGAATATGAAAGGAAATGCAAAAGACGATAGCGAAAAGTAGGTATTCGAATGAAATTTAGTAAAATACGAAAATTTTTAGTGCTATTTCTTATACCGCTTGCGTTTGTTGTTATTTTTTCCGGTGCAACGGCTGTACATGCAACCGGTGTGACACCGGATACCGGAGTGGAAGAGGGTCAGACAGACAGCATTACATCGGATAATGACGATGCAACAACACTGGGGTTGTCACTGAGCACAAACTCAGACCAGACATCTCTTTCCGGTACACTTCAGATATTATTGATTATAACCGTAATTTCGTTAGCTCCATCAATTCTGGTTATGGTGACGTCGTTTACACGAATAATCATCGTGTTACATTTTGTTCGTACCGCGATCGGTACACAGAGCTCACCGCCTAACAACGTATTGATAGGGCTCTCGTTATTTTTAACCCTTTTTATTATGAGCCCTGTGATTGCTCAGATAAAGACGGAGGCGTATGATCCGTTAGTGGCTGAAGAGATAACGCAGCAGGAGGCATTGGAACGCGGCATAAAACCGTTGCGGGAATTTATGTTAAAACAGACAAGACAGGATGATTTGCGCTTGTTTATGGATATTGCAAAGGTAGAGCCTGTGGAAAGTGTAGATGAGCTTTCCATCACGATTATTATTCCGGCGTTTATTATCAGTGAGTTACGTGCTGCGTTTATTATTGGATTCCTGATTTATATACCATTTATCGTGATAGATATGGTTGTATCATCGGTACTTATGTCTATGGGTATGATGATGCTGCCACCAACGACGATTTCCATGCCATTTAAAATTTTATTGTTTATTCTTGCAGATGGATGGAATCTGGTAATCGGTCAGCTTGTGAATTCGTTTAATTTTTGACAGTATTAACAGTATCGAGGTGAGTCAATGAGCACAGGTGATGTTGTTGCTATTACAGTGGAAGCTGTATGGCTGGTAATCAAATGTAGTGCCCCTATGTTAATTACATCATTGGTTGTTGGTCTGATTATCAGTATTTTTCAGACTGTTACATCCATTCAGGAACAGACACTGACGTTTGTTCCGAAGATGATCTGTGTATTTCTATCACTGATTATCTGTGGGGATTGGATATTGAATAATATTCTTTCTTTTATACAGGATTTATATAGTCGGTTCGGAGAGTTTGTGGGGTGATAGACGATGTCCTTTACGATATCGACGCTTACGCTGGAGGCATTTTTACTTGTGCTTGTCCGTGTAGCGTGTTTTATATCAATTGCACCTGTTTTTGGACATAATTCTCTGAATACAAGAATGAAAATCTCAATTGCTTTTTTTGTCTCGTTGATTCTTTATCAGGTAGTTGATGTATCACTTCCGGTTTATTCTGATGTACTGGGTTATTCAACACTAGTGCTTGAAGAGGCCCTGGTTGGACTGTTGCTTGGATTTGTGGCAGGGTTATCCATGAAAGCACTTGCGATTGCGGGAGAATTTATTGACCGTGAGATTGGATTTTCGATGGCAACGACATTTGATCCGAATCAGGGAATGGTCACGATAACGGGAGAGTTATATGACAAGATTGTCTGTCTTGTAATTATGATATCGAATCTGCATTATTATATATTGTCTGCGGCAGCACAGTCGTTTGAACTTGTTCCGGTTGGCAGAATTGTTTTGAATCCGGATTTGATCTACACATCCTTGATTCAGTTCATTGTGCAGGTATTTATGATTGGATTTCGGATTGCTATGCCGGTTTTTTTAGGGGCAACGATGTTAAATGTCATTCTTGGAGTGCTGGCAAAAAGCTCACCACAGATGAATATGTTTGCAATCGGTATGCAGTTGAAAGTATTTGTTGGTTTATTTTTGCTTGCAGTTTGTATTATGTTTGTTCCGAATATAGCCAATTATATTATGGAACGGATGCGTGATATGATTCAGACGATATTAGGAGGGTTGTAACGTGCCTTCTTTGGAAGAAATACGGACGCCGCTTTTACTCCGCTATAATTTGCAGTTTTTTGCGAATGATGAGGGTGGAGAAAAAACGGAGGAACCAACCGCAAAGAAAATCGAAGATTCACGAAAAGAAGGTCAGGTGGCAAAGAGCAAAGAACTCACATCTGCGGCTATGCTTCTGGCATTTTTTTTGTGTTTACGGATATTTATATCATTTATAGGAGAACGATTGGTAAATGTTTTTCCGTATTTTTGGAAAAATATTGCAAATGAGACGGGAGATGACTTTTCTCATGTGCGTGCATGGCAGATTCTGCTTGATTCTGTACAGTATATTACTATTACGATTGCGCCGTTTGTGATTTTTGCATTTGTCGTTGCGTTTTTATCTCAGCGGATTCAGATTACATGGAAAGTAACATCAAAACCGATGCAGCCGAAGTTCAATAAATTAAGTCCGATTAGTGGCTTTAAGCGGATGTTCTCCAAACAGTCTTTGTTTGAACTGGTCTTATCAATTTTTAAGATCATTGTTTTCTCAGCGGTTGCATATTCTGTTGTCAAAGATTATGTTGGTATTTTTATGACAGCATATGATCTGACAATTCAAGATTGCTTGGGAATATTGTTTGATATGGTTATGGATCTTGGAATTAAAATCTCTCTGATGTATCTTGTTTTGGCACTTGGAGACTGGATGTTCCAGAAATGGAAGCATAAGCAGGATCTGAAGATGACAAAACAGGAGGTAAAAGATGAGTATAAGAATCAGGAAGGAGATCCAAAGGTTAAATCCCAACAGAGACAGCGTATGCAGCAGGCGGCACGTCGAAGAATGATGCAGAGTGTACCGGAGGCAGATGTTGTTATTACAAACCCGACACATTTTGCAGTTGCATTAAAATATGATAATACGGTCAGCATGGCGCCAATCGTGGTTGCAAAGGGAGCTGATTATCTGGCATTTAAAATCAAAGATCTTGCAAAAGAGAACAATGTCGAGATCGTTGAAGATAAACCACTGGCACGTATGCTGTATGCAAATGTTGAGATTGGAAATGAAATTCCACCCGAATTATATCAGGCAGTTGCAGAGGTACTTGCCTATGTATACAAAATAAAGAATAAAGTAAGTTAGTAAGCGAACGAGAATAATTATGCAGGAAAGGACGGTGATGGTATGAAGAAAAATGATATATTTTTAGGAATTTATCTGCTTGCAGCAGTAGTATTTCTGATCATCCCGATTCCGAATACCATGCTTGACTGGCTGATTTTGTTTAATATCTCTATGTCGTTGATTATTGTATTTAATTGTCTGTTTACAAGTGAAATACTCAATATGTCCGGTTTTCCGACATTGTTACTTTTTACAACAATCTTCCGTATTTCACTGAATGTATCATCCACGCGATTAATTCTATCTACCGGTAATCCGGGTAAGGTCGTTGAAGTATTTGGTTCGTTTGTCGGTGGTGGAAATCTTGTTATTGGAGCGATTGTTTTTATCGTATTGATTATTGTACAGATGATGGTAATCAATAAAGGTTCGGAACGTGTATCAGAGGTAACAGCAAGATTTACTCTGGATGCGATGCCCGGAAAGCAGATGGCGATTGATGCGGACCTTTCATCTGGAGCAATCGATGATAAAGAAGCGATTCGAAGAAGAGATAAGATTCAGCAGGAATCCGCGTTCTTCGGAGCTATGGATGGTGCTTCTAAGTATGTAAAGGGAGATGCAACAGCCGGTCTGATCATCACACTGATAAATATTGTAGGTGGCCTGATTATGGGTATGACACAACAAGGACTTTCTTTTTCGGACGCTATCAGTAAATATACAATCCTTACGATTGGTGATGGATTGGTATCGCAGATTCCTTCGATGATGATTTCACTTTCGACCGGTATTTTGGTTACAAAGGCATCTAAGGAAGAAAATATCGGAGATATCCTGATCGGACAGTTGTTTAGTATTCCTAAGGTACTTTTAATTGTTGGAATCACGATGATTCTGTTCGGTATCTTTACACCTTTGAATTTCTTTTTCTGTGCGGTATATGGAATATTATTTATTATATTGTCTTTTTCTGTTAAAGGAAAAGAAGAGGCACAGGCAGTCAAAGAAGAAGTCGAGGAGGAAGAGGTACAGGCTGAAGAAGTACGGAGGCATGAAAATGTCAATTCTCTTCTGCAGGTAGATCCTATTGAACTCGAGTTTGGATATGGTATAATACCGTTAGCGGATGTCAATCAAGGTGGTGATCTGCTTGACCGTGTCGTTATGATTCGACGGCAGATTGCACTGGAACTTGGAGCGGTTGTGCCAATTATACGTCTGCGTGATAATATTCAGTTAAATCCAAATCAGTATATTATCAAGATTAAAGGAATCCAGGTTAGTGAGGGCGAAATCTTATTTGACCATTATATGGCGATGAATCCGGGTTATGTAGAAGATGAAATCGTTGGTATTCCGACGTTGGAACCGGCATTCCATCTGGAGGCGATGTGGATTACGGAATCTCAGCGTGAACGTGCAGAATCGCTTGGTTATACGGTAGTTGATCCGCCTTCCATTATTGCAACGCATCTGACGGAGGTTATCAAACAGCATTTGGATGAACTGCTGACCAGGCAGGATGTCCAGAATCTGATTGACAATATCAAAGATAACAATAAGACACTGGTAGATGAACTTGTACCGAAGCTGCTCAGCGTCGGAGATATTCAGAAGGTATTACAGAATCTGTTACGGGAAGGTATTTCCATTCGTGATTTAGTTACGATTTTTGAAACTCTGGCAGATTACGCGGCAACCAGCCGTGATACAGATATATTAACGGAATATGTACGACAGAGTTTAAAACGTGCAATCTCCAACAAATATTTTGGAGATGTGGAGGCTGGCACGGTAGTTACGCTTGATCCGCAGGTTGAGCAGATGATCATGGGTTCTGTCAAACAGACGGAACAAGGAGCGTTTATTTCTTTGGATCCTGCTGTGACAAAACAGATACTCAAAGCTACGGAAGCTGAAGTGAAGAAGCTGGAGAGCAAGGGAGATGCTCCAATTGTTGTTACATCGCCGATTGTTCGGATGTATTTTAAGAAATTAACAAATGATTACTTGAAAGACCTGATTGTTATCTCATATAATGAGATAGACTCGGAAGTGGAATTAAAGTCCGTGGGAGTGATAACGATTCATGATAATTAAGAAGTATAAAGCATTAACTGAAAAAGAAGCAATTCTGTTTGCAAAGGAGGATCTCGGACCGGATGCGATTGTGATGAATGTCAAGAAAATCAAGCCTGGTGGTATTATGCGCTTTTTTAAGAAGACACGTGTAGAATTGACAGCAGCAATTGATGATGATATGGAAGAACAGGCAGCAACGACAGCACCGGTGGTTTCTTCCGTAAGATCGGATGAGCAGACAATTGACTTGAAACAGGAACGCCGGAATGAAACAGCAGAAGAACCATTCCTTTTTGGAAAAGCATTTGCGGAGAATAAAGATTCTTATAGTGAGGAGGCACAAAATGCAATTGAAGAAAAAATCAACAGTATTGCCAAATTACTGGAACAGCAGATGCAGACACATAAATCAGCAGAGACATCCATTAAGGAAGCCGCTGATCAAGTGATTTCTTCGGGAGAAGCTGCTGAAAGTACGATAGAAAAAGAGAAGGAACCGGAACAATCTCGAAATAAAGTGGTTGAACTTGTAATTAAACAGTTGATGGACAGTGAAGTCAGCAAAGAACATGCTCAGGAAATTATTGATGAGCTGACACTCAAAGATGACAAACAGCCAATTGATAACATACTGGCAAATGTATATCAGAAGATTGTTCTGAAACTTGGTGAGATCCAACCGCTGACTGCAGGGGAGAAGAAACCCAAGATTGTATTCTTCGTAGGAAATACCGGTGTTGGAAAGACAACAACGATGGCAAAACTTGCATCACTTTGCACTCTGGATATGAAATTAAAATGTGCAATGTTTTCTATTGATACATACCGAATCGCTGCAATTGAACAATTGAAGACGTATGCAAATATTTTATCTGCACCGATGGAGGTCGTGTATACACCGGAGGAAATGGCACAGAGTGTGGAGAAATTTAAAAATTATGATTTGATTTTGGTCGATACAGCAGGCCGTTCACATAAAAGTGAGGAGCAGAAAGAAGATTTGAAGCAGATAATTGATTCCGTGAAGGAATATGAAACAGAAGTGTTTCTTGTTGTATCTGCTACAGTGAAATATTCGGATTTACTTTCGATTGCAAATACTTATGGTGAAATGTTTGATTATAATCTTATTTTTACAAAGCTTGATGAGACAAACGGACTTGGTAGTATATTGAATCTGAAATTGGATACAGGCAAGCCGCTTTCTTATGTGACATGGGGACAGAATGTACCGGATGATATCGGTGTTCTGGATCCACAGATCATTGCCAAGAAATTGTTAGGAGGTGGGAAGTGATGGATCAGGCAACGAAATTACGGGAACGTGTGCAGACCAATCAGGAAATCTCCAATGCAAGAGTTATTGCAATTACAAGCGGAAAAGGTGGTGTCGGAAAGACGACACTTTCAGTAAATATTGCGCTGGAACTTGCAAGACGTGGGAAAAAAGTAGTTGTGTTTGATGCGGACTTTGGACTTGCAAATGTCGAGGTTATGCTGGGTATCCGGCCGCAGTACAATCTTCTGGATCTGATACATAATAACAAATCCATGACTGAAATTATTACACAGGGACCTGCTGGAATCGGGTTTATATCTGGTGGTTCCGGTGTTTCCGAGCTTGCAACTCTGGATAATGCAAGCATCAAACTTTTGATTTCAGAATTGGTGAAGCTTGACCAGATGTATGATGTAGTGATTATTGACACAGGTGCTGGAATTACGGATTCTGTTATGGAATTTGTTATGATGAGTCCGGAAGTTGTTTTAGTTGTTACACCGGAGCCTACATCTATTACAGATTCATATTCTTTGTTAAAGGTGTTACGGAGAAAAAATAGTTTCAACCCGATTTATAAAACAATTCATGTTGTTGCAAACCGTGTGGAAAACGAGGCAGAAGGCGCAGAAATTTTCCATAAAATAGATACGGTTTCTTCAAAATTTCTGAATACGAAGCTTTCGTTTTTAGGATCGGTGTTACAGGATAAAAATGCGTCAATGGCTGTAATTGAACAAAAACCACTCGTACAGGCGTATCCGGGAGCGGCAGCAACGAAGGGAATCTGCCAGCTTGTGAATCGTTTGAATGACGATACTGTAGAAGAAAGCAAGAAGAAAGATGGAATTGCAAGGGTGTTTATTGATTTCTTCCGTTCCAAGAAGAGGATTCGTTAATTGAATGCTGATGATACGATAGAAAAGGGAAAGATGGGTACATATGAATGGGAATAGCAATTGGTAATAAAATTGAATTGGTCCGCTTAGATCAGGTGATTCGAAATGAGCAGAATAAGAAAGTTTATGTCAGCAAGATCTTTGATATTTTGGAAAAAGATACTTTGCAGATTGCAATGCCGATTTATGAAGGTAGAATTGTTCCCTTGGATCTGGATGAACGGTATACGGCTTGCTTTTACACAGAGCGTGGCTTGCTGCAGTGTAATGTTCTTGTAACTGCACGTTATAAAAGCGGGAACCTGTTTTTTCTGGATGTAAAAATGCTTGGGAATTTGGAAAAAGTACAACGCAGACAATTCTATCGTTATGATTGTCTGCTGGATGCTAATATCCGTATTGTATCAGATGAGGAATATGATACAGGTATTCCGGATGATATTTCAATCCCCGAAGATGCACTGCCGTGGCAACCGGCGAAAATCATCGATATCAGTGGGGGTGGTGTGCGTTTAAATCAGAGAAATCAGATTGAACGGAATGAAGTTGTGAAGTTGAAATTTATGGTTGCAATTCTTGGCGAGATAATTCCTTTTAATTTGTTTGCACGCATATTGTCAAGTACACCGGTACAAGGGCGATCCGACATGTATGAGCAGCGTATGGAGTTTTTGAAGATTACACAGGATGAGCGGGACAAGATTGTCCGGTTTATTTTTGAGAGTGAGAGAATGGAAATTGCGAATGGAAAACGATTCTGATAAAAAAATATTATTAATAGATGACTCTGCACTTATGAGAAGAGTTATGTCTGATATAATAGAAAAAATAGATGGCTTTACTGTTGCATATCTGGCCGTAGATGGTGAAGAAGGATATGAAATTTTAAAAAAATACAGTGATATTGATATCGTTATGACGGATATCGATATGCCGAGAATGGATGGACTGACGTTGATCCAGAAAGCCAAAGAAGCGGAGTTTTCGGCACCATTTATTGTGTTCAGTGCAAGAGAGGATTCGTATGCGGTATTTACTGCACTTGATCTGGGTGCAATTGAATTTATCAAAAAACCAGATCATATTTTCCGAAAGGATGCACAGAAATACGCAGAGAAAATCAAGAAAGCTCTTTGTATGGCGGCAGAAGTAAAAGAACGGTCATCTAGGGTTAAAAATCTTGTGGACGCACAGAAGACGGAATATGTTGTGAAGCATGAGCGAAAATACCGAAAGAGTATGCAAGGGAGAAAGCTTGTTGCACTTGTCTGTTCGACAGGAGGACCAAGAGCCTTGCAGTCGGTTATTCCGAAGCTGCCGAAGAATCTTGCTGCACCGGTTGTGTTAGTGCAACATATGCCAGAAGGATTTACGAATACACTGGCTGTACGGTTGAATGAACAAAGTTCGGTGATAGTGAAAGAGGCAGAAGAGGGCGATATTTTACAGAATGGATACGTCTATATTGCACGTGGCGGAACACATCTGGCATTGCATGAGACTAAGAGAGGCTGTGAGATATTTTTTGACGATAAACCTCCGGTTGGTGGTTTGAAACCATGCGGAAATATAATGTTATCGAGTTTAAGTTATGTGTCTTATGATGAGATTATCTGCGTAATCTTAACGGGAATGGGTGCAGATGGAACAAAAGGGGCACAGGAACTTTCCAAACATAAACCGATTTATGTAATTGCACAGGACGAAGCAAGCAGTACTGTTTATGGAATGCCAAAGGCAATCCGGGATGCGGGTCTTTGTGACTGTGTATGTGGTTTGCAGCAGATTGCGGAAGAAATTACAAAGAAAGTAGGTGTTTAATAATGGATTTAAGCCAGTATCTTGAGATTTTTATTGATGAATCAAAAGAGCATTTACAGACACTCAACGATCAGGTTTTGATTCTGGAAGCAGAACCGGAAAACGTAGATACTGTAAATGAAATCTTCAGAGCTGCCCATTCTTTGAAGGGAATGGCAGGTACGATGGGATATAAGCGTATGCAGCGTCTGACACATGATATGGAGAATGTTTTTTCTGAGATTCGAAACGGTAAGATGAACGTGAATGCAGATCTGGTGGATATTGTGTTCAAGTGTCTGGATGCACTCGAGGGATATTTGACGAATATCATTGAAACTTCGGATGAGGGCACAGAAGACAATGACGAACTGATTGCACAGTTAAATGCAGTTTTGCAGAACGGCCTGGCCGGTTCCGGAGAGGCACAGGCGGCTGCCGCAACGGAAGAAGTAAAAGAGGAGAAGAAGCCGGAGGAAGGAGATCGTAGAAAATATCTGTCAATTCCATTGGCTGATTTTGAAAAGAATGCAATTAGTGAAGCAAAAGCACAGGGAATGCATGTTTATGCAACAACGGTTTACATTCAGGAGACTTGTCTGCTCAAGGCAGCTCGTGCATTTCTTGTATTTAAGGGCTTAGAGAATAAGGGTGATATTATCAAATCTGTACCAAGTGTACAGGATATCGAGGATGAAAAGTTTGATCTTGATTTTTCAATGTTTATTATCTCTGACAAATCATTGGAGGAAGTAAAGAAAACGATTGAGAATGTTTCTGAAATCGAGGAAGCAGTGATTGAAGAATATGAACTGAATGCCCAAGAACCGATGCAGGCAGAAGTTAAGGAAGAAGAGAAGAAGCCAGAGGAGACAACTGACAAGGCTGCTGCACCTGCAAAGAAGGAAGAGAAGAAACCGGCAGGCAAGTCCGGAAAGCCGGTTGTCAATCGTTCCGTACGTGTCGATATTGAGAAATTGGATGATCTGATGAATCAGGTGTCAGAGCTTATTATTGCTAAGAATGGACTCGTCTCTGTGACAGGTACACTTTCTACTCAGGACCAGTCCTTTAATGAGCAGATTGAATATTTAGAGCGAATCACAACGAATCTGCATGAATCTGTTATGAAGGTTCGAATGGTTCCGATTGAGAGTGTAGTGAATCGTTTCCCACGTATGATCCGTGATCTCTCCAAAAAATTAAACAAAGAGATGGAACTGATCATGACTGGTGAGGATACAGAACTTGATCGAACGGTTATCGATGAGATTGGTGATCCTTTGATGCATATGCTTCGAAATGCAGCCGATCATGGGTTGGAGTCAACAATCGATCGGCTGAAGTTAGGAAAACCACAGGTAGGTACGATTCGTCTGGATGCTTATCAGGATGGAAATAATGTAACAATCGAAGTTAGTGACGATGGCGCAGGTGTGGATGTAGAAAAAATTAAGCGCAAGGCGTTGGAAAAGGGACAGATTACAGAGGAACAGGCTGAATATATGACAGAGAAGGATGCAATTGATTTGTTGTTTATGCCGGCATTCTCAACCGCAGAGAAGATATCTGATGTATCCGGCCGTGGTGTAGGTCTGGACGTTGTAAAGAACAAGATAGAAGGACTTGGAGGTGATGTTGAGGTTGTATCAAAGTTAGGAGAAGGAACAACATTTATTGTGCGATTGCCTTTGACGCTTGCAATCATTCAGGCTTTGATGGTAGAGGTGTCCGGTGAGAAATATGCGCTTCCGTTAAATTCTATTGTGACAGTCGAAGAGATTTTACCGGAGGATATCCGGTATGTACACACGAAAGAGGTTATCAACCTGCGTGGTTCGGTCATCCCGCTTGTACGACTGAATGAAGTTTTGGATATTGAGCCGTTCGAGAAGAACGTGGATGCTATCGAGGATGAGGGCGAAATCGTTGTAATTGTAAAGAAGGGTGACAAACAGGCAGGTCTTGTGATTGACAAGCTGCTCGGACAGCAGGAGATTGTTATCAAGTCACTTGGAAAATACATTCATGTGCCAAAGATGATCAGTGGTGCAACAATTCTTGGAAATGGTGAAGTTGCGTTGATTATTGATTCAAACACATTGGTGTAAGGGAGGTGCATATACATGGATGGAAATGCAGTAGCAAGTAGCGCAAAGCAGTATATTATTTTAAAATTTGATAACGAACAGTATGGAATTGATATTACTTATATTGACAATATTGTTCGTCTGCAGAAGATTACAAGAGTTCCACATGCACAGCCATACTTCCTTGGAATCATTAATCTTCGTGGTGAAGTTGTTCCGGTTATGAGCATGCGACGGAAGTTTGAATTGCCGGACAAAGAAAATACAAATGCTTCTCGTATTTTAATTCTTAAAGTAGAGGGAAATGCAAAAATCGGTATTTTGGTAGATGAGGTTCGTGAGGTAGTTACTCTGACAGATGATAATATTGAACAGATTGCAACAGAGAATGGGGATACACGTACCTATCTGACAGGTGTTGGAAAGTACAATGAATCCTTGATTTCACTCTTAAATATTGGAGCATTGATCGCAGATATTGACAACGAATAAGAAAAGGTGTATGCCATGGAAAAACATACCGAACAGTTATCGGAGCAAGTAAAAGATGCATTGACAGAGCTTGGGAATATTGGAGCAGGAAATGCAACGACATCTCTTTCTGTACTGTTATCTTCGAAACTCAGTATGAGTGCTCCAACGGTAAAATTATATGATTTTAATGAACTGGAAAATGCACTTGGTGGACCGGAGACATCAGTCGTAGGTGTATTAAGCCGGTTGCATGGTTCGTTCAATGCGATGATCCTGTTTGTACTCGGATTAGAGGATGCCCAGCATTTGTCTGAAATCTTACTTGGACAGACACAGGACTGGCACAGTGAGATGGGAATGTCTGCAATCGGAGAGATTGCGAACATCCTGATTGGATCATATGTTGCCTCACTTGAAAACCTGTCTGGGATGGAGTTAAGATATTCCCAGCCGCAGATCTGTATCGATATGGCGGGAGCAATATTGAGCGTGCCATGTATTGAATATGGTATGGTAAGTGATAAAGCATTGCTGATCAATTCCGGTTTTAAGGCAGGTAATCAGGAGATAGATGGTTATATTATGTTGATTTCTGAGATGCATTCCTTTGACCAGTTGCTGCAAAAGCTAGGAATTGGAGGTGCAGGGAGTGAATGATGTTATCCGGGTTGGGATAGCGGATATGAACACTTGCATGGCGGGGGATACGATCACAACTATTGGACTTGGGTCCTGTGTGGGGATTGTATTATATGAGCGTACGAAAAATATTGCAGGATTGGTTCACATTATGCTTCCTGACAGTACAAAGATCAGACAAAACCAGAATAAATTAAAATTTGCAGATACCGGAATACAAGCTTTGATTGAAAAACTGGAAAAACAAGGCCTCAGCCGGAAGAGTATGATTGCCAAGATTGCCGGCGGTGCGAAGATGTTTCAGTTTTCTTCTGATACTGCAATGGGAAATATCGGAGAGAAAAATGTGGAAGCTGTACGGGAGGTCTTAAAGCAATATGGAATCAAAATTGTGTCGGAGGATGTAGGATTAAACTATGGACGAACCATCATATTTGATCCGGTAACCAAAGATTTGACCGTGGTGACTGCCGGAAAGCAGACACATATTATATGAGTTGGAGACGATATAGTTGGAGACGAAAGACAAGTATAAAAATGCAAGAGCGTTTATTGTATTGTTAGCGGCACTTATTACATGGCTGCTTAATATGAAATATGAACGTAATCTTGTGCGCTCTTTGATCATATTACTGATTGTAATTGTTGTATTTTATATTATTGCAACAATTGCACTTAAGCTGATTGATAAAATTCGTAATATGGAAGAGGTAAAAGAAGTGGATATGGCGGAGGCGCAGCCCGAGGAAGATGCTGCGGATGCACAAAACCACGTATAACGGAAAATAAGGGGTGTTGCTGTACATGGCAATCATAGATAAAAAAGAACGATTGTGGATTGAATACAGTCATTCGAAATCCAGTTCCGTTCGGGAACAGTTAATAATCGAATATGTTTCTTTGGTAAAATTAGTTGCCGGAAGGCTTGCGATATATCTTGGATCAAATGTTGAGTATGATGATTTGGTGAGTTATGGCATTTTCGGGCTGATTGATGCGATAGATAAATTTGATTATGGAAAAGGAATCAAGTTTGAGACATATGCAAGTCTACGAATCCGTGGTTCCATTCTGGATCAGATTCGGAAGATGGATTGGATCCCACGTTCCGTACGGCAAAAACAAAAATCTATTACGGAGGCATCCAAGAAGTTGGAAGCAATGTGTGGACCAAATTATTCGGATGAAGATATGGCTCGGGAACTGGGAATATCAACGGAAGAATATGATGTATGGATGCAGCAGACAAATGTAACCAATATCTCCTCGTTAGATGATTTTATGGAACAGGGAAATGATGTGAAGGCATCAGTGTATAATGAAAATGGAATCAATCCGGAGAATCGTGCATTAAAAGAGGAATTAAAGGTACAACTGTCAGAGGCTCTGTCACTTTTGACAGAAAAAGAGAAGAAGGTCGTATTATTATATTATTATGAAGATCTGACGTTAAAGGAAATCAGCCGGGTAATGGAGGTATCCGAGTCCCGGATTTCACAGCTTCATTCAAAAGCACTTACGAAAATGCGTCGATCCATGAACGAAAATTTTGCATTAATGATGGGTTGAGGAAATGCCTATGAAATACAAAAACTCGTTTTTTAAAGTCCGAATTAAAGAAGATGGTACATATTTGGATGTATTTCCACCAAAAGAAGATGGAAAAAAATTGCAGATTCAGGAAATCATCGCTTTTCTTGAGAGAAAGGGTTTTAAATCCTTTCCGGTGGATGCGTTGCATAAATCATTGAATTTATTGCATGAAAAACCACTCCAGATAAAAATTAGTGATGAAATAACGAAGCCATTTGATGAAAGTGCGATTGTTATTGTCTCGAAAGACAGTATGGCAGCATATATTCGTTTTTATCCCCCATCTACTGGCGGAAAGGTTATGACCGAACGGGAGATTCGTGCTGAATTAGAACGTCAGAAGATATTGTATGGGATTTTGGAGCCTGTGATGGAGAAACTGAAAACAAGCAGGACATATTGCACCAATATTCCGATTGCAAAAGGAATGGATCCGGTTCCGGCAAGAGATACAATGATTGAATATTATTTTAATACAAAACCGCTTGCCAAACCAAAGGTACTGGAAGATGGAAGTGTTGATTTTCATGCATTGAATCTTTTTTCGACAGTCAATCAGGGGGATTTGCTTGCAAAGCTGATACCTCATGATTCCGGAAAGCCGGGAATGAATATATATGGCAAACAAATTGCGCAGAATCATCCCAAAATTAGAAAACTGAAATATGGCCGTAATATTACATTATCAGAAGATGGTACGATGATTACCAGCAATGTTAATGGAAATGTTACTCTTGCAGATGGAACGGTCTTTGTATCAGACACTTATAAGGTGGCTGCTGACGTAGATGCTTCAACAGGTGACATTGAATATGAAGGAAATGTGATGGTGCCAGGTACAGTTCGAACCGGATTTACAATTCGTGCAAAAGGTGATATTGAAGTGAATGGCGTTGTGGAAGGTGCAACCCTGATAGCTGGTGGAAATATAGTTATAAAACGTGGCGTACAGGGGATGAATAAAGGAAAGCTGACGGCAGGCGGAGACATATGCGCACAATTTTTTGAAAGCGCAAATGTTGCTGCTAAGGGTGATATTATAGCGGGATCTATTCTGCATAGCCATATTGTGTCCGGTGGAAGGATTGTAATCAGCGGACGAAAAGGATTTATTGTAGGTGGCGAGATTATCTGTGAGACGTGCGTGGAAGCAAACAGTATCGGAAACCGTATGGAGACACAGACAATCATAAAGGTTGGCGTGAAGCCTGAATTGTATGACCGGATCAAGGGACTTGTTCCGGACGTGATGGAATTAAAAAGCTCGATTGAAGAGACAACTTCGTATCTGAATGTGTATAAAGAAAAATTAAAACGGGGAATCAAACTGACTCCGGAAAATGTCAAACAGATTAAAACTTATACCGAACGTGTAGAGAAAATGAAAAAAGAATATGTGGAAAAAAATGATATTCTGCAAGAACTTCGTCAGGAACTCACGCTTGGGAAAAAAGGAATTGTAAAGGTACTTGGAAATGCATATCGTGGTGTTATGATATATATTTCAAGCCTTTCTTATGCAGTAAAAGATGTAGAAAAACACAGTTTATACAAAATCGCAGATGGTGTTGTAAAGCCAACTCCGTTTTAAGCAGGGCATTGTAAAGGAGGAATATTTATGATTTCACCAATAATTGCAGCACAGAACTCTGCACCTGTTGCTTCCATCCAGCAAAATGTGGATGCACAGAGTGTTTTGCACAGTCAGAACGCATTGCAGGAGACGAAAGAACAGGAACGGGAAGTGCGTGAAACAGTCGTGCAGAAGGATGAAGCGGCATATTATGAACAAAGTCCGGATGCGAAGGAAGAAGGAAAAAATAAGTATCAGAACCTGTATTCAGGGAAGAAGAAAAAAGCAAAAGCGGAAGATACCGAGAAACATACCGGGATCAATCGCATAAATATTGATATTAAAATTTAAGGCGAGGTAAAGGAAAATGTCAACTACAGTCATTGTATTAATAGTAATAGGTCTCATATTTATATTTGTAAGCTTTGCTCTGTCTGAAAAACTTTCGGAAGAAAAAGAGGAAAGTGCTGGTGTTGTAAAGATTCCGAAGGAACTGACGCAGGAACAGAAGGAAAAAATTGACACTATGATCCGTGATTATATGGATCAGCAGGTTGATGGAAAGCTTTCAGATATTGAAACCCGACTTGCAGAAATAGTAAATCAGAAGACTCTGGCACTCGGAGATTATGCGGTTTCTGTCAACGAGGAGATTGAACGTAATCATAAAGAAGTTGTTTTCCTGTATGATATGCTTTCTGACAAGCAAAAGGAAATTATGACAACTGTCAATATGATTGATGAATATAAGAAGGAAATCGCAACGATGGTGCAGGAGCAGGCTGCACAGAATATTGTAAGAGACAGCCAGACTGCACAGGTACCGGTTGCGGAATCTGAGCCTCAGGAATCATCAAATCCGGTGGAAAAGACGGAAACAGATTCGGACCTTGATGAGGCAATCCGTGATTTAGAGGATACTCCACTTCCGGAAGAAACAAAAGAAGAATTGGAGAATGTTGATAACAAAGACATGATTCTGGAGATGCATAAGGCAGGACTGAGTATTTTGGAGATTGCAAAGCATCTTGGACTCGGTGTAGGAGAAGTGAAACTTGTTGTAGACTTATATCAAGGAGAGGCAAAGTGATGAAAAGAAAATATTTTGTACGCGGACTTGGCGTTGGTGTTTTATTTGGCGCATTGATCATGTTTGCTGCATATATGACTTCGGGCAAGAACCGCATGAGTGATGAAGATATAATGAAACGGGCACAGGAACTTGGAATGGTGAAAAAATCGGAGTATGTTTTAGAAGCGGATGTAAGTTCGGAGGAAACAACAACGGAGCATATTACGACAGAAGCTACGACTGAGGAGACAACAACAGAAGCTCCAACGACAACGGAGGACGCAACCACAGAGGTGCCGGCAACAACAGAAAAAGCAACGACAGAAGCTGTTACAACAGAGAAATCGGATACTTCAACTAAAACAACTGTTACAGTTACAGGTGGTATGAGTTCAGAGACGATATCTTCGGCACTTTCAAACGCTGGAGTTGTAGATGATGCAACAAAATTCAACAGCTATCTTGTAGCGAATGGATATGATATGAAGCTTGAAACGGGAAGTTTCGAGTTTTCTTCAGGAATGTCCTATGAAGAAATTGCCAGAATTTTGACACAGAAACAGTAAATGCAATAAAATTATAAATGAAAATAAAAAAAGTGCTTGTATGCACTTTTTTTTTATGTTATAATCGGCTTCGTGTGAAAAAACATGTGAGTGAATCGGCGAAAAGGGTGCCATATAACGCGATGGTCTTTTGCTAGACAGTTTGACACACGACTGTAAGAAGCTCACAGAAGAAAATATTTTATAACCCAGGAGGTAAGTTATGAGCGTTATTTCTATGAAACAGTTACTCGAGGCAGGTGTTCATTTTGGACATCAGACAAGAAGATGGAACCCTAAGATGGCTGAGTATATTTATACTGAGCGTAACGGTATCTATATTATCGATCTTCAGAAGTCTGTCGGCAAGGTAGATGAGGCTTACAAGGCAGTTCTTGACTGTGCAGCAAACGGAGGAAAGATTCTTTTTGTTGGTACAAAGAAGCAGGCACAGGATTCTATTAAGGCTGAAGCTGAGAGATGTGGTATGTATTATGTTAACCAGAGATGGTTAGGTGGTATGCTTACAAACTTCGAGACAATCAAGACAAGAATTGCAAAGCTTGAGAAGTACGAAGCAATGGAGCAGGATGGTACATTTGATGTATTACCTAAGAAGGAAGTTATCGAGATCAAGAAGGAGATGGAGAAGCTTCAGAAGAACCTTGGTGGTATCAAGGATATGAAGGAAATCCCTGACATGATCTTTATCGTAGATCCTCGCAAGGAGAGAAACTGTGTACAGGAAGCACACACACTTGGTATTCCGCTTGTTGGTATTGCAGATACAAACTGTGATCCGGAAGAACTTGATTATGTGATTCCAGGTAACGATGATGCTATCAGAGCTGTAAAGCTGATTGTTTCTAAGATGGCAGATGCTGTTATCGAGGCAAATCAGGGTGCAGATGTAGAGACAGCAGAGGAAGCTGAATCTGCAGAGGCTGACGCAGAGCAAGAGTAAGAAGTATCGGTTTAGGAGGACAAAAAAATGGCAGCTATTACAGCTAGTATGGTAAAAGAGTTAAGAGAGATGTCTGGCGCTGGTATGATGGACTGTAAGAAGGCTCTTACAGAGACAGACGGCGATTTCGACAAGGCAATGGAGTTCCTTCGTGAGAAAGGACTTGCAACTGCTGTAAAGAAGGCAGGAAGAATCGCTGCAGAAGGTATCGTTATGACAACTGTTGTTGATGGCGGTAAGAAGGCAGCTATGGTTGAAGTAAATGCTGAGACAGATTTCGTTGCTAAGAACGAAGTATTCCAGACATATGTTAAAGAAGTTGTTGATCAGATTGTTTCTACAGACGTTCAGGATGTAGAGGCATTGAAGAATGAGAAGTGGGTATTGGATCCTTCTATGACAGTTGCTGAGAAGCATGCTGCTATGGTTGCTAAGATCGGTGAGAATATGAACATTCGTCGTTTTGTCAAGATCAACACAGAGGGACATATCGTTTCTTATATCCATGCAGGTGGAAAGATTGGTGTATTGGTTGAGGCTGATACAGACGCATCTGGCGAGGCAATTGATGAGTGCATGAAGAATATCGCTATGCAGGTTGCAGCTATGAATCCAAAGTATGTTTCTACAGATGAAGTATCTGAGGAGTATAAAGCTCATGAGCTTGAGATTCTTGTTGCACAGGCTAAGAATGATCCTAAGAACGCAAACAAGCCTGATAATATCATTGAGAAGATGGTTCAGGGACGTTTGAACAAAGAACTTAAGGAAGTTTGTCTGCTTGAGCAGGAGTATGTAAAGGCTGAGAACAAAGAGAACGTTGCTCAGTATGTTGCAAATGTAGCAAAGGCTAACGGATGCAAGCTTGCAATTAAGCAGTTCGTTCGTTTTGAGACAGGTGAAGGTCTTGAAAAGAAGAACGAGGATTTCGCAGCAGAAGTTGCAGCTCAGATGGCTGGAAACTAAGTAAAAAAAGATAAAATAAAACGCCTGATATACCGCTTTGGCATGTCAGGCGTTTTTTCAATTTTTAAAAATGAATCGGAGATGAGAGACATGAAGAAATATAAGATGCTTATTTTTGATATGGATGGAACGATTTTATATACATTAGAGGACTTGAAAAATACAACGAATTATGCGCTAAAAAAGCATGGTTTTCCGGAACGGACGTTAGAAGAGGTGCGTCAGTTTGTCGGAAACGGTATCCATAAGTTGATTGAGCGTGCCGTTCCGGAAGGAACTATGGATGTAGAAATCGAGGCAGTGTTTGATACATTTGAAGTCTATTATAAGGATCATTGCATGGATACAACGAGACCGTATGATGGTATCAATGATCTGCTTACAAATCTGCGTGCACAAGGATATATGACAGCAGTCGTGTCTAATAAGGTTGATTTTGCTGTTCAGGATCTAGTAAAAGATTTCTTTGCCGGACAGTTTGACATTGCAATCGGGGAACGCGAGGGCGTGCGTAAGAAACCGGCACCGGATTCGGTGTTCGAAGTATTGAAGGAATTTAACTTGAATAAAGAAGAGGTTATCTATATTGGAGACTCGGATGTAGATTATGCAACTGCAAAAAATGCTGATGTAGATTGTATTCTGGTAGAATGGGGGTTCCGCGACCGCACATTTTTGGAGTCACTTGGTGCAACAGTCTTCGCGAAAAAACCAGCAGATATTCTGAATATTGTCGGATGTGATTCTTAAAATGTGAAAAGAATATGAACTGTTAGCACATATCATTGATGAGTGCTAAACAAGATGCTATAATGACTCATGTTCATTAATATTTTTACAGAAAATGGAAAGGAGCATGGAATGTTACGTATTTTTAAGAATTTCCGAAAACAGGAAGTGGTATTGGCTCTTTTCAGTGTGGTATTTGTAGTGGCACAGGTCTGGCTTGAGTTAAAACTGCCGGATTACATGCGGGAAATTACATCACTGATTACGACACAGGATAGTGCAATGCATGATATCCTGATTGCAGGTGGAAAAATGTTACTTTGTGCGTTTGGCAGTTTATTAGTAACTATATTGGTTGCTGTCTGTGCATCGCGGATTGCTTCAAATTTCAGCGCAATTGTGCGTGGAAAATTATTTGACAAGGTACAGTCGTTTTCAATGGAGGAGATTGGTCGGTTTTCGACTGCCAGTTTGATCACACGATCTACAAATGATGTGACACAGGTACAGATGTTGATTGTTATGGGACTTTCCATCATGCTGCGGGCACCGATCATGGCGGTGATGGCTATCTTGAAGATTGTTGATAAGAGCTGGCAGTGGACACTCTCCACGGGCGTTGCGGTTGTTGTATTATTGGTTGTCGTTATTATCTGCGTTAGCTTATGTATGCCGAAGTTCAAACGCTTACAGAGTCTAACGGATGATATCAATCAGGTAACACGTGAGAATCTGACAGGCTTGAACGTTGTTCGTGCCTATAATGCGGAAGCATATCAGGAGGAGAAGTTCGAGAAGGTCAACAAGGATCTGACAGATACCCATTGGTTTACATCAAAGACAATGGCATTTATGATGCCAACAATCATGTTGATTATGAATGGACTTTCTCTGGCTATTTATTGGATTGGTGCGATTCTGATTAATGATACACAGGATTTACAGGAGAAGATCTCCCTGTTCTCGGACATGGTTGTATTTTCTTCCTATGCGATGCAGGTTGTCATGTCGTTCATGATGTTAGTTATGATTTTCATTATGCTGCCGAGAGCTTCCGTTGCAGCAAAGCGAATCCTGGAGGTATTAGACACCGAGCCATCCATCGAGGATGGGATGAGAGATACTTTCCCGGTTATGAAGGATGGAGAAGTGGAATTTAAAGATGTCAGCTTTAAATATCCGGATGCAGAGGAATATGTACTTGAACATATTTCTTTTTCTGCGAAGAAGGGTGAGACAATCGCATTTATCGGTGCAACCGGATGTGGAAAGAGTACTGCAATTAACCTGATCCCTCGGTTTTATGACGTGACAGAAGGTGAAGTTCTGGTTGATGGTGTGAATGTAAAAGAATATACACAGGAAGCACTGCATAATAAGATTGGATATGTCAGCCAGAAGGCAATCTTGTTCTCCGGTACAATCGCAGAGAATGTGGCGTATGGTGAAAATGGAAAGGCGCCTGCGACGCAGGATGACATTGCGCGTGCTGTCAGTGTAGCGCAGGCGTGTGAATTTATAGAGAAGAAGAATCAGGGTTTTGGTGGCTATGTGGCTCAGGGTGGTTCGAACTTCTCAGGTGGACAGAAACAGCGTTTGTCGATTGCGCGGGCGATTGCCAGACAACCGGAGATTTTAATCTTTGATGATTCATTTTCTGCGCTTGACTATAAAACAGATCGTATTCTTAGAGAAGCACTGCACAAGGAATGTAGGGATGCAACGAAGATTATCGTTGCGCAGCGAATTGGAACAATTCGTGATGCGGATAAGATTATCGTGTTGGATGATGGACAGATTGCCGGTATGGGATCGCATGACGAGCTTATGAAGAATTGTGAAGTATACCAGGAAATTGCATATTCTCAGTTATCAAAGGAGGAACTTGCATAATGGAAAAAGATAATTATGAAATCGGTCAGAATAATCGTGCTCCCAAAGTTTCTCGTCACGGACCTGGCAGAGGTATGCACCCTGGTGAAAAAGCAAAGAATTTCAAAGGAACATGGGCAAAGCTTCTTGCAAATTGCAGAAAATACTGGGGAGCTATGATTTTTGCAATTATCTGTGCAGGCATTGGAACGGTATTAACATTGATCGGACCGGATAAATTATCCGAGATGACGGATCTAATCACTGCTGGTGTGATGACCGGAATTGATATGGATGGAATCAGGCGGATTGGAATTACGCTGATTTGCTTCTATGGATGCAGTGCATTATTGTCACTGATCCAGAACTTGATTATGGGATATGTCACACAGCAGGTGTCAAAAGGACTTCGAAGCAATATTTCTAAGAAAATCAATCGTCTGCCGATGTGGTTTTATAATCAGACATCAACCGGTGATGTGTTATCCCGTGTGACGAATGATGTTGATACGATTGCGCAGTCCTTTAACCAGAGTATGGGTAATCTGGTTACAGCTGTTACACTTTTGATCGGATCACTCATTATGATGATCAAGACAGATATTACAATGACGATTGCAGCGGTCTTTTCAACATTGCTTGGGTTTGTATTCATGACTTTAATTATGAGTAAGTCACAGAAATATTTTGCAAGACAGCAGGTGCATTTAGGCGAAATTAATGGGCATGTCGAAGAAATATACGCTGGACATACGGTTGTGAAGGCGTATAATGGTGAGGCAAAATCAAAGGCGAAGTTCGATGAGATGAACGAGAACTTAAGAGATAGTGCATTTAAAGCACAGTGTCTCTCCGGACTGATGATGCCACTTATGACATTTATTGGAAACCTTGGATATGTAGCAGTCTGTATCGTCGGTGCACTGCTTGCAATGAATGATAAGATTTCGTTTGGTGTAATTATTGCATTTATGATGTATGTTCGTTACTTTACACAACCACTCAGTCAGATTGCACAGGCGATGCAGGCATTGCAGTCTGCGGCTGCTGCCGGTGAGCGTGTATTTGAGTTTACCGATGCTGAGGAGATGGAAGACGAGAGTGCAAAGACGAAGAAACTTTCCGATGTCAAGGGTGAGGTATCCTTCGAGCATGTCAAGTTTGGCTATAAGGATAGTGACAAGATTGTTATCCATGACTTCTCTGCTATCGCAAAACCGGGACAGAAGGTGGCAATTGTAGGACCGACAGGTGCCGGTAAAACAACCATGGTGAATCTTCTGATGCGATTCCATGAGATCTTAGATGGTGATATCAAGATCGATGGTGTATCAATCAAAGAAATGACACGGGAAGAGGTTCATAACCAGTTCTGTATGGTACTGCAGGATACATGGCTTTTTGAAGGAACGGTACGGGAGAATCTTGTATATAGTCAGGAGAATGTACCGGAAGAAAAAATCGAGCAGGCATGTAAAGCAGTTGGTCTGCATCGATTTATCCGAAGTCTGCCAAAAGGCTATGATACGGTATTAAATGATCAGGTAAATCTGTCACAGGGACAGAAACAGCAGCTTACAATTGCCCGTGCAATGATTGCAGATCGCCCGATGTTGATTTTGGATGAGGCAACGAGTTCAGTAGATACAAGAACTGAGCTTATCATCCAGAGAGCGATGGATGAACTGATGAAGGGAAGAACATCATTTGTAATTGCACACCGGCTTTCCACGATCAAGAATGCCGATTTGATTCTTGTATTGAAGGATGGCGATATCATCGAGAGTGGTACGCATGAAGAACTGCTTGCAAAGAAGGGCTTTTATGCAGATCTGTATAACAGTCAGTTTGAGCAGGCATCTTAAAAATATATTTGGAATCAGGACAAGTACTCCCTGCATACATTTATGTGAATGTATGTAGGGAGTTTTTTTATGAGGAAAAAAGCAGTAAGAAGAATCTGGCAAACTATGATTGCTGGTATTGTCGGAGGGGCGTGTATTTTTGGATGCGGTAATCTGGAGGCTGTGCTCGCAGATACTGCAACTGTGACTGATGCGACAGTGGGGGATGCAACGGCAGGGGAGGCTGACAGTGATACGGATATCCGATCTTCGGAAACTATATTTGACGGAGCGGTCAGTGCACAGGCAGATGCCACGGAATCAGACGCAGCACAGATGCATGTAAATATGGAAAAAGGTGGCATTTCTGTTCTAAACGCTGTTGCACAAGCGGCTTTGGTGAGTAATAAAAAATATGCGGGTCAATATCATATAGATTATATTTTGTCACATTACGGCTATTTTGTACAAAATGATTTGGAGGGCGATTATGTTTCAGATACTGTTGGTGCAATCGTGGTAGGAAATTGTTTGAATCTGAAAAATACGATTGGAAAGGTAAAATCCGCAGCATCTTATGCGAAATATTTGATTGATCTTGCTGATTATCATGCCGGTTCGTGGAATGATACAACAGGGATAGATACGAATTTTTATTATACGGAAAGCTATATGTCATACAAAGACTGGTTGACAAACCGTATGGTGAAAGTTGCGGATGATTATATCAATATGGACGAAGCGTTTGATACTATCATGCAGGAATCCAAGGTGTTGGAGAAAGCCGGTCATGCAGGATATATGGAACAGAGAGATCTGGTCATCGACTTTGCAGATTCCAGAACGATTACAGTCAGCGGGGCAGATTTTACAAATGCAAAGCGTGTGATTCTGAAAAATGTAACAGCCGAAGATATTTTTTCGAATGCATATACGATTTCTGTTTCCGGAGATAGTGATTATATTTTGGATACTTCAAAAATCGAAATTTGTGGCACGCCATTAAATAACAATTATTTCTTCAATTTGGTGAACAACAGGCCAGGAGGTTTACAGGGAGGGCAGTATTACAGCGGTGGATTTGGATTGGTCTGGAATTTCCCGGATGCAAAAAATATAACAGCGAACTTTCTGACCGGACATATTGTTGCACCATCCGGAAATGTATCGCTTACTGGTGGCAATCATGAAGGTCAGGTAATCGCACGTAATGTAAAGGCAAGTTCGGAGTCACATTTTTATCCATATAATGTAACGACAACAGAAAGTGGCACGACAGCAGAAGTCGTTACAACAACAGAAAGCGGCACAACAGAAGTCGTTACAACAACAGAAAGCGGCACAACAGAAGTCGTTACAACAACAGAAAGCGGCACAACAACAGAAGTCGTTACAATAACAGAAAGCGGCACAACAGAAGTCGTTACAACAACAGAAAATGTTCCAACATCACAGAGTAGTACATCGGCAGAATATCAGACAACAGCAGAGCAGCTTACAACAAGAGAGACATTGGTTGTTATGCCAAAGGCTGACATAAAGCCGGTTACATCAAATGAGGTAAAAACAGGAGATATCATGGCGCTGGGAATTGTGATAACTCTGCTTGTGGCTGCCGGTGCAGGAATCTTACTGATTACAGTCCTTTGGGAGCATAAAAAGAAATAATCTGCATATATGTAATTATAAAAAGCTCCAAATGGTAAGAAGTATGCAAAGACTTCAACAATTTGTTATTTATGTATTGATGGCAGTCTGTCTGTTTTTATCTGTTTTTGATAACACTGTACAAACGGTAAAACAATATTTACCAAAACAGGCAAATATAGAAGAGAGTAAAAGAGCCTGTTGGATATCCTATATTGATATTCAAAAGTATCTTTCTGACAAAAATGAGGCTGCTTTTCGGGCAAAAGTACATGCTATGTACAATACTGTAAAGAAAAATGGAATGAATACAGTGATTGTACATGCACGTGCTATGGGAGATGCTTTTTATCCATCGGAATATTTTCCGTATTCGGAGTATTTATCGAAGAATCGGAAACAGCCGACGTATGATCCGTATGAGATTCTTGTTTCTGCAGCTCATGATGAAGGGCTTAAATTTGAGGCTTGGGTGAATCCGTATCGTATTTCCATCGGAACGGAAACGACAGAAAGCTTTATGCAGACACCCTATTATATAAAGTATCAATCCATGATTATAGAATATGAATCAGAAAGTGGAACCTGTCTTTCTCTTGATCCCGAAAATGCGGAAGCGCAGCAATTGGTTGTGGATGGTGTATCAGAAATTATGACACGATATCCGGTCGATGGCATTCATTTTGATGATTATTTTTATATGCCGGGGATGAAGGATTCCTGTTCCGTGGAAGAGAAAAAACAGGCGGTCAATAAGTTGGTTCATTCTGTATATTGTGTGATTAAAGAAAAAAACAAGGATTGTGAATTCGGAATCAGTCCGGCTGGAAATCCGGATTATGCAAGGTCACAGGGGGCTGATATTGATACATGGGTATCGGAAGAAGGATATATTGATTATATTATGCCTCAGATTTATTGGACAGATCATTACCGGACTGAAAGTGGAGAGGTGCAGATGTTCTCGGAACGGAGTCTGCAATGGATGCAATTGCGTACAAATCCACATATAAAATTATATATTGGGCTGGCATTATACCGCGCAGGAGAAGTTTCGGATACGGATGTCGGCTGGTCGATGCAAAATAATAATCTGGCGGAACAATGGTCACGAAGTGATGGGATGGGATACAATGGATTCGCATTGTTTCGATATGCTTATCTGGAAGAATCGTCTGCACAGACAGAACTGGAAAATCTACAGACGTATCTGAAAAAACAAACGGGAATATTGACATCGGATGTGGAAGCATATCTGGTATATACTGTCAAAATGCAGACACTTACATGGCAGGAAGCAAAGCTGGATGGCGTTGTTGCTGGTTTTACAAATCAGAGTCTGGCGGTGGAGGCAATCCGTATACAACTAGGATCTTTGGCACCGCGTGGAAATGTACGGTACGTAACAGAGAACGGACAGGGGCAGGGAATCTGGAAGAGGGATGGACAACAGACCGGCAGTGATATCGGGGAAGAAACTATATCAGGAATCAGAATTAATCTGACCGGTGAGATTGCACAGCAATATGATATTATATATCGCGTATATATCAATGAGCATGGATGGACGGAATTTGAAAAAAATGGTTCTTATGCAGGAGGAGGAATGATACAGGCTATTCAGGTGAAACTTATAAAAAAGATAGAATAATGCTTGCAAAAACATAAAAACATGCTATAATATATAAGACTTGAATACAGATGACGCAGAGTGGGTTAAAAAAACCCACTCTTTGTTTTTGAAAAGGTGAAAAGTCAGAAAGGTGGCAGATGTGAAAAAACAGGAAATTGAACAACACTGCACTGACCTTGTAACTCCGATTATTGCGGAACACGGGTTTGAACTTGTAGATGTGGAGTACGTGAAGGAAGGCTCGGACTATTATCTGCGCGTTTATGCAGATAAAGAAGGTGGCATCAATATTGATGACTGCGTACTGATTAGCCGGAGTCTGGAAGAAAAACTGGATGCTGCAGACCGGCTGACGGACCCATACATTTTGGAGGTGAGTTCTCCGGGACTTACAAGACCGCTTAAAAAGGACAAGGATTTCAAACGGAATCTGGGCAAAAAAGTGGAGGTAAAGCTTTATCGGGCAGTGGATGGCTGCAAAGAATTTGAGGCAGTTCTGACTGGTTATACGGATACAGCAATTACCTTACAGCTTTTGGATTCCGAGGATTCAAAAGATTTTTCAAGAAACGATATTTCTATGATAAGATTGGCATTTGAATAAAAGAGGAGGATAAAAAAATGTCAGAGATTATTGATGCTTTAAATCAATTAGAGCGCGAAAAAAGTGTCAGCAAGGAACTGGTGATGGAGGCAATTGAGAAATCATTGGTGGCAGCCTGCGAGAAAGATTATGGAAAGAATGTACTTGTGGAAGCGCATATGGATCGTGAGACAGGTGCAATCACTGTTGTACGCAAGAAGGAAGTTGTTGAGGAAGTTGAGAATGATGAGAATCAGATTTCTTTAACACAGGCAAAGGCAATGGATAGTAAGTACGAAATCGGTGATTTTGTGGAATATCCACTGGAGTCTATGGATTTTGGACGTATGGCTGCACAGAAGGCAAGAAGTATTATCATCCAGAATATCAAAGAGGGTGAACGTGATGCAATCTACGAGCGTTTTGCATGTAAGGAGCATGACATCGTTAATGGTGTTGTACAGCGTTTTGTGGATAATACAATCTATATCAGTCTTGATGAGAAGACAGAGACAAGACTCAAGGAAAATGAGCAGGTAAAATCTGAACATTACAAGGTTGGAGACCATATCAAGCTGTATGTGGTTGAAGTGAAGAAACCGGAGAAGAAGGAAAACAAACGCAAAGATGGCAAGGATAAGAAAAATAATACAGGTATTAACATTCATGTATCCCGTACACATCCAGAGCTTGTAAAGAGACTTTTTGAAAATGAAATCGAAGAGATTCAGAATGGTGTGGTAGAAATCATGGGAATCTCCAGAGATGCAGGATCCCGTTCGAAGCTTGCAGTTCGTTCTTTAGATCCAAACGTTGATCCGGTTGGTGCCTGTGTAGGTATGGCAGGCGCGAGAGTGAATACAATCGTTGATGATTTAAAGGGAGAGAAGATTGATGTTATTGCATGGGATGAAGATCCGGAGGTTTACATCAAGAATGCACTGAGCCCATCGGATGTTATCTGGGTTCAGGCATACACGGAAGATCAGGATGGAAAGCAGAAGAAATGTGCAAGAGTTGTTGTACCGGATGATCAGTTGTCGCTCGCAATTGGTAAAGAAGGACAGAATGCAAGTCTGGCTGCAAAGCTGACTGGCTATAAGATTGATATTAAGAGTGAGTCACAGGCACGAGATCTGGGTATGATTATTGATGATTACGAAGATAACTATGCCGGTAATTTTGAAGATGAGGAGTAGATAACTTGGCAAAGCAGATACCACTTCGACAGTGTGTAGGCTGTCGTGAGATGAAACCAAAGACGGCGCTTGTCAGAGTAATAAAAACGCCGGAAGACGAGATATGTCTGGATAAAACCGGTCGAAAAAATGGCAGAGGTGCCTATATCTGTCTGAATCAGACATGCCTGGAGAAAGCAAAAAAGTCAAAAGCACTTGAACGTTCGTTAAAGACAGACATTCCGGAAGAAATCTACCAGACCATCGCAGAGGAGATGATATAATTGGTACAAAATCAGAATCGTGCATTGTCTATGCTTTCAATTGCAGCAAAGGCAGGTAAAGTACAGAGCGGCGGATTTCTGACTGAGAAAGCAATTCAGGAGGGCGTTGCATATTTAGTGATTATCGCGGAAAATGCATCAAACAATACGCAGAAGAAATTCATGGATAAATGTAAGTATTATGAGATTCCGTATACGGTCGCGTTTGACAGTATAACACTTGGCAGACAGATTGGAAAACAGGAACGGACAGTGCTTGCTGTGACAGATGTGGGTCTGGCAAAACAGATTTCTGACAAGTTGGATTAGTTTAAGATTGGAGGTGTAACCCATGAGAGTACACGAGTTTGCAAAACAGTTGACAGCAGAACTTGGAAAAGAAGTAAAAAGCAGTCATATTATTGATATATTGAGCAGCAAAAAAGAAGGGTTAAAAGCACAGAGCAGCATTGATGATGCAATGATGAAATTTGTGCGGGATTCTTTGGGTGGAAACAAGCCGGCTGAAGCAAAAAAAGAGGAACCGAAGAAGGCAGAACCAAAGAAGGAAGACATAAAGAAAACAGAAACACCGAAAAAGGCAGAGACTCCAAAACAGGAGAATAAAAAGAATCAGCCTAATAACAGCTCTAATTCTGGAAATCATAACGGAAACCAGAATAAGAAGAACAATAACAACAATCAGAACCGCAACAACAATCAGGGTAAAAATAATAACAATAACGGAAATAACCAAGGCAGAAATAATAACGGTAATAACAATAAGCAGAATAATAACCAGAACAACCAGGGTAAAAACAATGGAAATAAACCTGCAAACGGAAACAATCAGAATGGAACCAAGCAGGAAAGCCGTGGCACAAATTTCCGAAATGCTGTAAGCAATAACCGAAATACAAGAAATAACAATAATAACAACAATCGTTTTAATAACAATAACAACCGTAACAATAATAATCGGAATAATCAGCCGGCGCCAAAGAAACAGGAGCCGGTAGAACCGGTGATCAAGACAATCAAGCTGCCGGAAGTATTGACAGTCGGAGAGCTTGCAGGAAAGATCAAGGTTCCGGTTGCACAGTTGATTAAGAAGATGTTCATGGCTGGTAAGATGTATAATGTAAACTCTGACCTTTCATTCGATGAGGCGGCGGATATTGCACTTGAATATAACTTCATTGCAGAGGAAGAGGAAAAAGTCGATGTGATCGAAGAACTTCTTCGCGAAGAGGAAGAAAATGAGGCGGATATGACCTCAAGACCACCGGTTGTCTGTGTTATGGGACACGTCGATCACGGTAAGACATCTCTGCTTGATGCAATCCGTAATTCAGAAGTTACAGCAGGTGAAGCAGGTGGTATCACACAGCATATCGGTGCATCGGTTGTTTCTATCAACGGTCAGAAGATTACATTTTTAGATACACCGGGGCATGAGGCCTTTACAGCGATGCGTATGCGTGGTGCACAGTCTACTGATATTGCAATCCTTGTTGTTGCTGCTGATGATGGTGTTATGCCACAAACCGTAGAGGCAATTAACCATGCGAAGGCAGCCGGCATCGAAATTATCGTTGCAATCAATAAGATTGATAAAGAAAGTGCGAATATTGACCGTGTAAAGCAGGAGTTAATGGAATATGAGCTTGTACCGGAAGACTGGGGCGGTTCGACGATTTTCTGCCCGGTATCTGCACATACAAAGGAAGGTATTGATAATCTTCTTGAGATGATCATTCTGACAGCGGAGATCTTAGAGCTTAAGGCGAACAAGAATCGGAAGGCTCGTGGTATTGTTATTGAGGCACAGCTTGATAAGGGGCGTGGTTCCGTTGCAACAATTCTGGTACAGAAGGGTACATTGCATGTGGGTGACTGCCTGGCAATCGGTGATGTCCATGGTAAAGTACGTGCGATGTTCGATGATAAAGGACGAAAAGTGAAGGAAGCAACTCCGTCTATGCCGGTAGAGGTACTTGGCTTAAATGGTGTTCCAAACTCCGGAGAGATTGTAATAGCTACAGAAAATGAGAAGGAAGCACGTCAGATATCCGAGGCATTTATCAATCGTGGCAAGGAGAAACTGATTGCTGATACGAAGCAGCGTATGTCTCTCGATGATCTTTACAACCGGATTCAGGAAGGTAATGTGAAAGATTTGAATCTTATCATTAAAGCAGATGTACAGGGCTCTGTAGAGGCAGTTAAGCAGAGCTTGCTTAAGCTTTCCAATGAGGAAGTAGCTGTTAAATGTATCCATTCCGGTGTAGGTGCAATCAATGAAAGTGATGTGATTCTTGCTTCTGCAAGTAATGCGATTATCATTGGATTTAATATTCGTCCGGATAATCAGGCGAAGGAAGTGGCAGAACGTGAGAAGGTTGATATCCGTCTGTATCGTGTCATCTACAATGCGATTGAGGATATCGAGAGTGCAATGAAGGGTATGCTTGATCCAATCTTCGAGGAGAAAGTAATCGGTCATGCAGAGGTTCGTCAGACTTACAAGGCTTCCGGTGTTGGTACAATCGCTGGTTCGTATGTATTAGACGGTACGATCCAGAGAAACTGCAAGATTCGTATCAGCCGTGAAGGCGAGCAGATCTTCGAGGGTGAGCTTGCATCGTTGAAGCGTTTCAAGGATGATGTAAAGGAAGTTAAAACAGGATTTGAATGTGGTCTTGTTATGGATGGATTCAACGATATCAAGGAAGGCGATATCATTGAAGCATATATTATGGTTGAGGTACCAAGATAGAAATGAGAAAAACAAGTCATAAATCACAGCGAATTAACGGGGAAGTCCAGAAAGAACTTTCCCGGATCATTCGGATGGAGTTAAAGGATCCGCGCATCAATCCCATGACATCCGTAACTGATGTCATGGTGACACAGGATCTGAAATATTGTAAGGCATATATTAGTGTACTTGGAGATGCAGAGTCCGCAGCAGAGACATTGAAGGGACTAGAGCAGGCAAGCGGATATATCCGACGTGAGCTGGCACGAACAGTTAATCTGAGAAATACACCGGAGTTATCATTTGTTTTGGATACATCCATCGAGTATGGTAACTATATGTCAAAACGTATTGATGAGGTAATTAAAGAGGATCAGAGCAAGCAGAATGAAGAGTGAGTTGTTAAAATTAATTGAGAGCGCAAAGACAATTGGAATCTTCGGGCATGTACGGCCGGATGGAGATTGTGTTGGTTCGTGTCTGGGATTGTATAATTATATTCAGGATAATTATGACACAGAGGTGACGGTATATCTTGAGAAGATCCCGGATAAGTTCTCGTTCTTAAAAGGAGCGGAGGCAATCTGTCATGAACCGCAGTCGCGTGTGTTAGATCTTGCAATCTCGCTGGACTGTGGGGATCGCGACCGGCATGGATGCTTTTATGAGTTTTTTGGTATGGCAAAAAAAAGCGCATGTCTGGATCATCACAGAAGCAATCAGGGCTTTGGAGACTATTATTACTGTGATGCAGATGCATCTTCCGCAAGTGAGGTTTTGTTCCGGCATATTGATTCGAAAAAAATTTCGCCTGCCTGTGCAGAATGCCTGTATCTTGGAATTGTTCATGATACAGGAGTATTCAAATACCCGGCATGTAAAAAAGAGACGCTGCAGGTAGCGGGAGAATTGCTGTCTCATGGTGTTGATGCGCAGAAAATCATTGATGATACATTTTACAGAGTCAGCTATAAGCAGAATCTGTTAATGGGACAGGCTATGTTGAATGCAAAACTTGTTCTTTCCGGTCAGGTTGTTTATACTTTTGTGACAAAGGAAATGTTTGAAACCTTTGGTTGTGGAAAGGAAGAAACGGATGGAATTGTTGATCGTATCCGCGTCATTGATGGCGTGGAGGTCGCAATTTTTGTGTATCAACTTGGCGATGCAATGAAGGTAAGTCTGCGTTCCATACGCAAAGTTGATGTGAGCAAAATTGCGGTTGCCTATGGAGGTGGCGGACATATCCGTGCTGCAGGTTTTGAAGTGACAGGTGATTTTGAAACAGTTGTTGCAGATATTATAAAGATGATAGAGGAACAGCTTTGATAGATGGAATTATAAATGTATACAAAGAGCAGAATTATACATCATTTGATGTAGTTGCAAAGCTGCGTGGCATATTAAAACAAAAAAAGATTGGGCATACCGGGACACTGGATCCAATGGCAGAAGGTGTCTTGCTGGTTTGCCTTGGAAAGGCAACGAAGCTGGTAGATCTTCTGACCGAAGGCAATAAATGTTACCGGGCAACGATGAAACTTGGCTATGAAACAGATACCGAAGATGTGACTGGTGAGAAAACTGTGGAAGGGGATTCGGCAGTGATTTCCGGTCTGACGGAAGAAACAATATGTAAGGCAATTTTATCTTTCGTAGGTAAGTATGATCAGATTCCACCGATGTATTCTGCCATAAAAAAAGACGGGAAGAAATTATATGAGTACGCAAGAGCAGGCATCGAAATCGAGCGGGAAGCAAGAACGGTAGAAATCTATGATATAAGTAATATTGTGAAAGAAGCAGACGATATCTACAGCTTTGATGTTCATTGTTCGAAAGGAACGTATATCCGGTCCTTGTGTCGCGATATCGGAAGAAAACTTTCCTGCATGGCTGTGATGTCGGGATTGGTGCGTAAAGATGTTCATGGCTTTTCTGTAACAGATGCAATGACACTTCAGGAGATAGAAAAAAGACAAACAGAAGGAACTTTACAACAAAAAATTCTGCCTGTGGATGCACTCTTGCAACAGTATCCGGCATATGAGATTACCGAACAGGCAGAGAGTTATCTAAAAAATGGGAACAAACTATCTCCGCGTTTTTTCAAAAATATGGGAGAAAATCGGGAGTTTCGGATTCGGGTGTATAATGCAGATGGATTTGCAGCCCTGTATGATTACAAAGAGGAAGAACAACTATACAAGCCATTTAAAATGTTTTTATGAGGAAACTTAATGTGAAGAAACTAGCATACAATGATGTGAATATCGCGGATACTGTTGTGGCACTTGGAAAATTTGAAGGACTGCATAAGGGGCATATGTTACTTATCAATAAAGTTTTACAGCTTTCTCATGAGACAGGAAAACAGTCGGTTGTTTTTTCTATTGATATGCCGGGAACGAAACGAATTTATACGATTCCGGAGAGAAATCGCATTCTGGAAGAGATAGGAATTGATTTTAATATTACCTGCGAATTTACGAAGAAATTTGCTTCAATGAAGCCGGAAGCGTTTGTAAAAGATGTGTTAGTAGAACGATTACATCCGGAATATGTTGTAGTGGGAAACGATTTCCGGTTTGGCAAAAATCGTCAGGGAGATGTTGCATTGCTTGAGGAATTAGGTAATCGTTATGGCTATGAGGTGCTTGCTTTTGAAAAATTGCGAGAGCAGGGAACGGTTATCAGTTCTTCTTATATACGGGAGCAGATTGAGCAGGGAAATGTTGATCTGATTCAGGAATATATGGGACGACCATACAGCATAGCCGGAATTGTACAATATGGAAAACAGCTTGGGACAACAATCGGATTTCCAACAGCGAACCTGATTCCGGATGAAGAAAAACTGCTGGTTCCTAACGGAGTCTATGAGACAAGTCTTATTTTAGACAATCTTCGTTATCGCGGAATTACAAACGTAGGAGATAATCCAACTGTGGATGATGATCATAAGATTAAGGTTGAAACAAATATCCTTGATTATAATGGAAATCTGTATGGAAAATATCTAAAAATTGAATTTATCCGTCAAATTCGAAAAGAAATCAAATTTGATAGCATAGAAGCCTTGAAAAATCAGATCAAATCGGATATACTAGAAGTCGCGCACCAGTAGCTCAGTGGATAGAGCAATGGCCTCCGGAGCCATGTGCGGAGGTTCGATTCCTCTCTGGTGCACTTTTCATGTGATTGTTCGAAGGAGGACATACGACATATGAGCAAGAAAGGCAAAAAAGAAAAGAAAGGTATTGCAGGATTAATGTTATTCCTTGGTTGGATGATTTTTGTTCTGCTTGCGGTTATTTTTATTTCTTTTCAGATCTGGATCTGAGGATGTTTAATAAAGATAAAGCAACACAGACAGATGCACAGACGTCGGATCAGGTGGGATTTACTTACGAGACAAATGCAAACCTGGATATTAATTCTTTGATTATAGAATATTATGCGGCATTAGCTGTATGTGATCAGGAAAAACTGAAAAGTTATGTGACTGATCCGAGTCAGTTTGATGACATGACTGTGTATCAGCAGCGTTCGGCTGTGGTAAAAGCATATTCTAATATTAATTGTTATACAATGCCGGGCTATACAGAGGATGCTACATTAGTTTATGTAACAAGTAATCTGAGCCTTGCAAATATTACAAGTGTTCCTTTGAATATTAATCGATTTTATGTTATAAAGACGGCAGAAGGATATAAGATTGATAATTCAGCACTTTCTCAGGAAGTAAACAATTATATCGAGACACAAAGTCAGTCAACAGATATCCAGAATCTGTACAAAGCTGTACAGGATAATGTAAACAGTTGCATTGCAAATGATTCTGCATTCGCAGAATTTTACAATACAGTCAGTTCAGAACAATAACAACACAATAAAATAGGCCTGTTGCTTGTCAACAGGCCTATTATTATATCTTTGGATTTTACAGAAAATCATCAGAATCTTCTTCATCATCCTCATCATCTGCAGCACGGACATCAATACCGCGAGGTGGTACGGGAGTTGAGAATACAATCTGTGTTTCTGTATTTCCGTATTTTTGGAGTTGACCAATAAAAGTATCCAGCTCCATTGTGCTTGGGAAGCATACTTTAATTAACATGGAGTATGCACCGGTTACACAGTTGCATTCTAATACATTCGGACAAGCCTGTATGAATGGATAGAACTCAGGCTTTCTTTTTGGATCAAGTGCCATATTAATAAAGGCCGTGATGTGATAGCCAAGAGAAACCGGCGCAACGCTTGCGTGATAACCTGAGATGATTCCGCTTTTCTCCAAACGCTCAATACGGGCGGAGACAGCCGGAGAAGAAAGGAATACTTTGCTTGCCAGATGCTTGAGTGGATATCTGGCATTTTCCTGTAATAAGTGAAGGATTTTTTTATCAATATTATCCATAATATGCCTCCTTTATATTTTTCTAAAATTTATAAAGCGATTATACAACTGCATATTTAAAAATGCAACCATAAAATTAATTAAATTAAGAGGAACGCTATGACTAATGAAATTCGATTAAATAAATATCTAAGTGAAGCAGGAATCTGTTCGCGTAGAGAAGCAGACCGGCTGATTGAGGCGGGAAAGGTGACAGTAGATGGAACAGTTGCTAATTTGGGGACGCGTGTGGGAGAGAAATCCGTCGTTATGTGCAATGGGAAGCCGGTGCATTTGTACACAAAAAAGGTGATCTATGCATATAATAAGCCGATTGGACAGGTCTGCACATCGAAGGATGCAGATAAGGAAAGTATCTTTCGGTATGTCGAGTTTCCGGAACGGGTAAACTATGTAGGTCGTCTGGATAAAGACTCCACGGGATTACTGTTGCTCACAAATGACGGCGATCTTGCAAATGAAATTCAACGATCAAGGAATAATCATGAAAAAGAATACCATGTGCGTGTCAATACAGATATTACAGAGGATTTTATCCGGAAGATGTCTTCAGGTGTGGAGATCTTAGATACGGTAACGAAGCCGTGTAAAGTGAAGAAAACCGGTGCGAGAAACTTCTCAATTATATTGACACAGGGATTAAATCGACAGATTCGTCGTATGTGTGATGCACTGCATGTCCGTGTTGTTCATTTAAAGCGTGTGAGAATTATGAATGTCCGGCTTGGAAACCTAAGACCGGGAGAATATCGAACGCTGACAAGACAGGAAGAGCAGGAACTTCGAAGGTTAGTTGAGAAGGATTCTTTATAGAGGAAGGAGATAATATATGGCTTCCAAGACAGAACGAATAAAAGAATTAGTGGAATTGTTGAATACGGCATCGAAAGCCTATTATCAAAAGGACACCGAGATTATGTCCAATCTGGAATATGATACGCTATATGATGAATTAGTGTCATTAGAACGGGAGACCGGATTGATCTTATCGAAAAGTCCGACCCAAAATGTCGGTTATGAAATCATCAGTGAGCTTCCGAAGGAACGACATGCGGCACCGATGCTGTCTCTGGATAAGACGAAGAGTGTCGATGATTTGGCGGCATGGCTCGGTGATAAGACGGGAGTTATGTCGTGGAAGATGGATGGTCTTACGGTTGTCCTTACTTATGAAGATGGAGTGCTTGTAAAAGCGGTTACGCGTGGAAATGGTGAGATTGGTGAGGTGATTACAAATAATGCGAAAGTATTTGCAAACCTGCCAAATCAGATATCATATAAAGATCCTTTAACCATTCGTGGTGAGGCAGTGATTACCTATACAGATTTTGAACGGATTAATGCGACGATTCCGGATATTGACAGCAAATACAAGAACCCGAGAAATCTTTGCTCCGGCAGTGTCAGACAATTGAATAATCAGATTACTGCTGAGCGGAATGTACATTTCTTTGCATTTAACATGCTTGATACCGGCGATGCGGCGATTGATGCAACAATGAATTCAAAATTCGATTTTCTGTCATCACTTGGATTTGAAGTGGTGGAGCATGTCGATGTCACAGCAGCAACGATGCAGGAGAAGGTAACATATTTTGCAGAGAAAATTGAGACGAATGATTTCCCTTCGGATGGACTTGTGCTTTCGTTTGATGATGTTGTATATGGAAGAAATCTTGGGCGCACAGCGAAATTCCCACGAGATTCCATCGCGTTTAAATGGGCAGATGAAGAGGCGGAGACGATATTGCGCCATATTGAATGGAGTCCGTCAAGAACCGGTCTGATCAATCCGGTTGCGGTTTTTGATGCTGTGTCTTTAGAGGGGACATCCGTGAGCCGTGCCAGTGTGCACAACGTCAGTATAGTTAAACAGTTACAACTTGGTATTGGCGATACGATTAAAGTATATAAGGCCAATATGATCATTCCGCAAATCAGTGAGAACTTGACGAAGTCAGGTACGCTTGAGATTCCGGATACATGTCCGGCGTGTGGAGGCAGAACGGAGATACGCGAGGACAATCAGGCACAGACACTTGTCTGTCCAAATCCGGCATGTCCGGCAAAGGCAATTAAACTGTTCACACATTTTGTATCCAGAAATGCAATGAACATTGATGGATTGTCGGAGGCAACCTTGCAGAAATTTCTAGATTGTGGTTTCATTGTGGAATTATATGATATTTACCGCATTGACCGTTATGAAGCAGAAATCGTCAAGCTGGAAGGATTCGGTCAGAAATCCTATGATAATATGATGGAAAGTATCGAGCAGAGCCGCACAACGCAGCTTGCACGGGTGTTATATGGGCTTGGTATCTTAAATGTCGGTACAGCCATGGCTAAATCCATCTGTAAATATTTTAAAGATGATGTAGAGGCAATCATCCATGCGGATGCAGCACAGTTCGCTGAGATCGAGAAAATCGGAGATGTGATTGCAGAGGGGATTGTAGCGTATTTTGCAGATCAAAATAATATCCGGGTGTTGCGCGGGATTTTAAAGGAAGTGACACTTGTTGTGGAGGAAAATACTGCTCCGCAGGATCTTGAAGGCAGGACATTTGTTATTACAGGTTCGCTCAACCATTTTGCAAACCGGGATGAACTTAAAAAAGTGATTGAAGATCGTGGCGGAAAGGTTGCAGGCAGTGTTTCTTCCAAAACAACATATCTGATTAACAATGATGTATTATCATCTTCATCGAAGAATAAAAAGGCGAAATCATTGGGAATCCCGATTATTTCCGAGGATGATTTCTTGCAGTTATAAAAAAATCGTGGTATGCTTTAAATTTAGAAAAGAAAAGAGGTTTTAGAGATGCCGATTAGAATAGATAATGATTTACCGGTAAAGAAAGTTCTGGAACAGGAAAATATATTTGTGATGGACGAACACCGTGCGATGACGCAGGATATCCGTCCACTAGACATTTTGATCTTGAATCTGATGCCGTTAAAGGAAGATACAGAATTGCAGCTTTTGCGCAGCCTGTCAAACACACCCTTGCAGGTCAATATTTCCTTTATCCGTACAATGTCCTATGAGTCAAAGCATGTCTCGGAGTCACATCTGGAACGTTTCTATAGTGATTTTGAACATGTGAAGAATAAGAAATGGGATGGACTCATTATCACCGGGGCACCCGTTGAAAATATGGAGTTTGAAGAAGTGGAGTATTGGAATGAACTGACAGAGATCATGGACTGGTCAGTGACGAATGTTACATCCACATTGCATATCTGTTGGGGGGCACAGGCTGGGCTTTACTATCGCTATGGTGTGAAAAAATATCATCTGCCAGAGAAGTTTTCCGGTGTGTATAAACATTATACGTTCCATAAGCGGACGCCGCTTGTGCGTGGGTTTGATGATTCATTCTTAGTTCCGCAATCCCGTTATACCGGCGTGGATAAGCAGGCAATTGTTGACAATCCATTTCTGGAGATTGTGGCTGAGTCTGATATTACAGGGCCATATCTAATCATTGGAGAAGACGGCAAGAATATTTTTGTCACCGGGCATCCGGAGTATGATACATTTACACTTGATCAGGAATATAAACGAGATATTAAGCGTGGTTTAAATCCGAATATTCCGGTCAATTATTATCCTGATAATGATCCGGAGCAAAAGCCTATCAAATCATGGAGATGTCATGCCAATACACTCTATGCCAACTGGCTTAATTATTACGTATATCAGAGCACCCCTTACGACTGGACGAAGAAGGTTACGAATTAAGAGAAGCAAGCTTTGTGATCGTAAGCGTATTATGGAGTAGGTAGCCGCAGAACATACCACATATATATGCGTGGATGCCGAAATGTGGCACAAAGAAAATGATACACAAGATTCGCATGCTGATCCCAAGAATATTGTAGATTAAGTTTTGTGTCGCGTACCCAATTCCGTTCATAACACTGGAAAGCGTTGTGGAAAGATAAATAAAAGGACATAAAAATCCCATTAGCTGTAACAGCGTTCCGGCCTCCGGACTTTTAAATGCAAAGATACAAAGCGGTTTCCCGAAGAGAATATATAAAATGCAGGCAAAGCTTCCGAGCATGATGCAGAAAAGAGCACTTGATACAAGTGCTTTTTTTATTGCTTCCGTATCTCGTTTGGCACAGGCATAAGAGATAGATGGAAGCAGCATGGTTGAAAGCGAGTTTGTAATGGTTGCCGGAAATAATAAAAACGGAATGACAATACCTGTGATAATCCCGTACATTTCCATGCTTGTGTCTGCGTTGTTGTAATATTGAAACAGAAATGCAGGAAGTATAATTGCTTCAAAACTTGAAAATAATGTAAAAATCAGATTGTTGGAAGTGATTGGAATGATATCCTTCAGCATTGGAATCATAAGCAATTGTTTTTTTATGACAGAAGTATGCAGACTTTTGCTTTTAAATTCATTGTTTTGTTTACTGTGAAAAAATATATAACAACTAAGGGCGTAAAGTGTTGCTCCTATTTCTCCAATTACTACGCCACAAACGGCGGTTTTAGCATCAACCTGATTTTGCATATAAGAGATTGCAAGGAGATAGACAGAACCAATTCGTATAATCTGTTCGATTAACTGACAGCTTCCTGAGAAGAATGGTTTTTTATATCCGATAAAGAAAGCATTGATACAGGCTTTTATAGCGACAAAAGGAACTGCAGGAGAAAGAAGTTTTAACAGAACACGACAATCAGTATTTTTCAGTATGTGAATGGCAATAAAATCGCAGCCATAAAAAAAACAGCCGGAGACAAGCAGGCTTAGCATAAAACTCAGACAAACTCCCAGACGAAGCGCACGACGTGTATCCGGATGATTTTTCTTGCCAAGCAGGTAGGAGACATGTTTGGTGATGGTAGTAGCAATTCCCTGACAGCAAAATGAAATACCCAGAATATAAAGCGGAAAAATCAACTGATAAGTTCCAAGCTCTTTAACACCAATCAACCGAGTCAAGAATATTCTATTATAAAAGCCGAGACATTTGGTCAGGATTCCGGTTATCGTTAATATCAGGGTTCCTTTGATGATAGTTTGTTTTGACATGATGATCATTCCTGCCAGAGTCTTGGTTTATTATATTGGATAGGGCGATAAAATATGACAGTTTATATGGATCATGCAGCAACGACGAGCACCCATCCGGAAGTGATTCGTGCTATGCAGCCATACTTTCATGACAAATTTGCAAACCCGTCCGGCATCTATAGTATTGCAAAAGAAAATCACCGTGTTATAGAAGACAGCCGGCAGATGATTGCAGATACATTACATGCACGAAAAAATGAGATTTATTTTACAGCAGGCGGTTCCGAAGGAGACAATTGGGCATTAAAAGAGATTGCGGATGTATATAAGAAAAAAGGAAACCATATCATTACAACGAAGATTGAACACCATGGAATTCTTCACACATGCGAGTATCTGGAACGGCATGGATTTGATGTCACATATTTGGATGTTGATACCAATGGACGTGTTGATTTAGAACAGATGGAACGTTCAATCCGAAAGGATACGATACTGATATCTGTTATGTTTGCAAATAATGAGATAGGCACAATGGAACCGATCGAATTAATTGGGAAAATTGCCCGGAATCATCATATATTATTTCATACGGATGCGGTTCAGGCATATGGTCAAGTGCCGATTGATGTGGAACAACTGCAGATTGATCTTTTGACTGCAAGTGGACATAAATTCCGCGGTCCCAAAGGCACGGGGTTTTTATATGCAAAAGAAGGAATAAAAATGCAAAGTTATATTCATGGCGGCGCACAGGAACAAGGACTTCGGGCAGGAACAGAAAATGTGCCGGGAATCGTTGGACTTGCAACTGCAGCCTATATTGCAGATGCAACAATGGAACGGCGTTTGAAATATGAGACAGAAATACGAGACTATATGATACAGCAGATATTAGAAACCATTCCGTATTGCAGGTTAAATGGACACAGGAGGAATCGATTACCCAATAATATTAATATTTCTTTTGAATTTATAGATAGTGGGGCATTGCTTATAATGCTGGATACTCTTGGAATCTGCGCGTCCGGCGGATCTGCTTGTACATCTGCATCCAGAAAACCTTCCCATGTTTTACAGGCAATTGGCTTGTCAGATGAACTTTCCCGGGGTACAATTCGGCTTACCATCGGGGAAGAAACAACAAAAAAAGATGCAGACTATGTGATTGCCTGCATCAAAGAACTTGTTGAAGGACTGCGGGAACAGTCTCCGTTTTATGATGATTATAAAAGCCGGAGTTAGCGATTAAACAATCTTATGAAATTCAGGTTTTTTCTCTTTGAAGGTTGTAAAATAACGGAACCCGTTGGAAAGTAATAATTCTTTTGCCTTATCAAATCCATATGCAATATGTTCTGCATGGTGGGCATCGCTTCCAATCGTGACGATTTCTCCGCCTGCATCCTTGTACATTTTCAAGATGTCCGGATGCGGGTGTGGGAAGGACAGCCCACGGTACAAACTTCCGGTATTGATCTCGATTCCCTGACCACGGGATACCAGAATCTGAAATAATTCATAAAATATATCTGAATAATCATGAATATCAAAAAGTTCAGCCTTTGTTTTCCCATAACGGACAATATAATCAAGATGTCCGCAGACATTAAAATTATCAAATTCTTTTACACAATCAAGGAGTGTTTCAAAATAATGCCGATACGCTGTAAGGTCTTCTTTTCCTTCAAAATATTCCGGATAATAGGGATCCATTCCATCTACAACATGGAGACTGCAGATAGTAAAATCAAGTTCAGGATGTGCCTGTACAAAGGCATTCAGTTTATTTGTTGTGGATGGCATCACACCAAGTTCCACTCCGATACGAAGGTCAAAGTCCGGAGCGAGAGTTTCTGATAACTGATGATAGTTTTTATAATAGTCTGCGATATCAAGGTCAAAATCCATTTCCGGTTCTTCCGGACGGACCGGAAAGTCCATGTCATAATGATCTGTGACACAGAGAGAAGACAGCCCTTTTTTTCTTGCAGATTCAATTACAGAATATATTGATTCATCACAGTCACTGGAAAAATCTGTATGGAAATGATAATCTGGAAACATTATATGCGTAGCCTCCTGTAATGTATTTCTGGTTTTTATAAATTTCATTTATTTACTTGTCAATTATACCGTATAATCTTATAAAATCCAATAAAATTGGAGAAACACTCATTTTTTGAAAAAAATTACAAAAAATAGGCTTGAATTTTGCTATAAAAGAAGTTATGATATTCGATGTAAGTTTTTAGATGAATTACTGCAGCCATGCAGTATTTAAATCTTAATAATTAAAACTTAGGAGGATTAAAAAATGGCAGTAAAAGTAGCAATTAATGGTTTTGGACGTATCGGACGTCTTGCATTCAGACAGATGTTTGACGCAGAAGGTTATGAAGTAGTTGCAATCAACGACTTGACAAAGCCTTCAATGCTTGCTCACCTTTTGAAGTATGATTCATCACAGGGTAAGTATCAGTATGCAGATCAGGTTTCTGCTGATGATGAAGCAGGTACAATCACAGTTTGTGGTAAGACACTTAAGATCTATGCTGAGGCAGATGCTAAGAATCTTCCATGGGGAGAGCTTGATGTAGACGTTGTACTTGAGTGTACAGGTTTCTATGTATCAAAGGCTAAGTCACAGGCTCATATCGATGCAGGTGCTAAGAAGGTAGTTATTTCAGCTCCAGCTGGTAATGATCTTCCTACAATCGTATATAGCGTAAACGAGAACACACTTACAGCTGATGACAAGATCATCTCTGCAGCTTCTTGTACAACAAACTGTCTTGCTCCTATGGCTAAGGCACTTAACGATTACGCTCCAATCCAGTCAGGTATCATGTCTACAATCCACGCTTACACAGGTGATCAGATGGTACTTGATGGACCACACAGAAAGGGCGACTTCAGACGTGCTCGTGCAGCAGCAGTTAATATCGTTCCTAACTCAACAGGTGCAGCTAAGGCTATCGGTCTTGTTATCCCAGAGCTTAACGGAAAGCTTATCGGTTCTGCACAGAGAGTTCCTGTACCTACAGGTTCTACAACAATCCTTACAGCAGTTGTTAAGGGTAAGGACGTAACTAAGGAAGGCATCAATGCTGCTATGAAGGCTGCAGCTTCTGAGTCTTATGGTTACAATGAGGAGCAGATCGTTTCTTCAGATATCGTTGGTATGAGATATGGTTCACTCTTCGATGCTACACAGACAATGGTAGCTCAGATCGCTGACGATCTTTACGAAGTTCAGGTTGTTTCTTGGTATGATAACGAGAACTCATACACAAGCCAGATGGTTAGAACAATCAAGTACTTCGCTGAGTTGGCTTAATCTTCAGTCAGACTCTTTTAGAGAAGACCTACAAGGGTCCGGTCTTAATTGGACCGGATCCTTATTTTTATCATTTCAAAATTCAGGAGGATTTAATAATGTCATTAAATAAGAAATCTGTTGATGATATCAACGTAAAGGGACTTCGTGTTCTTTGCAGATGCGACTTTAACGTACCTTTGAAGAACGGAGAGATCACAGATGAGAACCGTCTGGTTGCAGCTCTTCCAACAATCAAGAAGCTGATCGCTGATGGCGGTAAGGTAATTCTTTGTTCACACCTTGGAAAGGTTAAGACAGAGGAAGACAAGCAGACAAAGACTCTTGCACCGGTTGCAAAGAGACTTTCTGAGCTCCTTGGTCAGGAAGTAAAGTTTGTACCAAGTTTAGAGGTTGTTGACGATACAGTTCGCGCAGCTGTAGACGCTATGAAGGACGGCGAGGTTATTCTTCTTGAGAATACACGTTTCAGAGCAGAAGAGACAAAGAACGGTGAGGCTTTCTCCAAGGATCTTGCAAGCATCTGTGACGTATTCGTAAACGATGCATTTGGTACAGCTCACAGAGCACACTGCTCAAACGTTGGTGTAGCTGCACTTGTTGATACAGCCGTTGTTGGATATCTGATGCAGAAGGAAATCGATTTCCTTGGAAACGCAGTTGAGAATCCGGTAAGACCTTTCGTTGCTATTCTTGGTGGTGCAAAGGTTGCTGATAAGCTGAACGTTATCTCTAACCTTCTTGAGAAGTGCGATACACTCATCATCGGTGGTGGTATGGCATACACATTCTTGAAGGCTAAGGGATATGAGATTGGTAAGTCACTTGTTGATGAGACAAAACTTGACTACTGTAAGGAAATGATGGAGAAGGCTGAGAAGCTTGGCAAGAAGCTTCTGCTCCCGGTAGACTCTGTTATGATCGATGATTTCCCTAACCCAATTGACGATCCAACAATCGCTACAACAATCTGTGATGCAGATAAGATGGATGCATCTAAGGAAGGCTGCGATATCGGACCTAAGACAATCGAGCTTTACTCTGAGGCTGTTAAGACAGCTAAGACAGTTGTATGGAACGGACCTATGGGTGTATTCGAGAACCCGGTTCTTGCAACAGGTACAAAGGCAGTTGCAGCAGCACTTGCTGAGACAGACGCTACAACAATTATCGGTGGTGGTGATTCTGCAGCAGCTGTTAACCAGCTTGGTTATGGTGACAAGATGAGCCACATCTCAACAGGTGGTGGAGCTTCACTTGAGTTCCTCGAAGGTAAGGAGTTGCCGGGTGTAGCAGCAGCTAATGACAAATAATTTTATTTTAGGAGATAAGAAAAATGGCAAGAAAGAGAATTATTGCAGGTAACTGGAAGATGAATATGACTCCATCAGAGGCTGTAAAGCTTGTTGAGGAGTTAAAGCCACTTGTAGTGAATGATGACGTAGACGTAGTTTACTGTGTACCAGCTATCGACATCGTTCCTGTTGTTGAAGCTGTTAAGGGCACAAACGTACAGGTTGGTGCTGAGAACTTCTACATTGAGGACAAGGGTGCTTACACAGGTGAGATCAGTGCACCAATGCTTGTAGATGCAGGTGTGAAGTATGTAATCATCGGACATTCAGAGCGTCGTGAGTACTTCAAGGAAGACGATGCATTCCTGAATAAGAAGGTTAAGAAGGCAATCGCTTCCGGACTTACACCAATCCTTTGCTGTGGTGAGACACTCGAGCAGAGAGAGATGGGTGTAACGATGGATTGGATCAGACTTCAGATCAAGTCTGACCTTGCAGGTGTTGCAGCAGATGATGTAAAGAACCTTGTAATCGCTTACGAGCCAATCTGGGCAATCGGTACAGGTAAGACAGCTACATCTGATCAGGCGGAGGAAGTATGTAAGGGTATCCGTGAACTCATCGCTGAGGTTTATGATACAGATACAGCAGAAGCAGTTCGTATTCAGTATGGCGGTTCTATGAACGCCGGCAATGCGAAGGAGCTTCTTGCAAAGCCAAACATCGATGGTGGTCTGATCGGTGGTGCTTCTCTGAAGGCTGAGTTTGGTCAGGTTGTAAATGCATAATAAGTAATTTACAAATAATTTACTTGTCATGTTATAAATTTACGAATATAATTAATCCTGCTTTTGTGTGATCTTTCATGCAGAGGCAGGATTTTTTATTAACAAAATCGTTT
>ERZ1035006.114-NODE-114-length-65776-cov-21.877786_pt1 | contig 65776 bp, 52 predicted proteins | sample MGYA00520694_ERZ1035006 | MGnify/ENA primary metagenome ERZ1035006 (study PRJEB33766, sample SAMN09781746) | gut metagenome | biome: gut microbiome | host: Homo sapiens | place: Madagascar | study: EMG produced TPA metagenomics assembly of the PRJNA485056 data...
AGCTCACTTTGCTCGCAAAGTGAGGGCCACGAACACGTAGCGAATATAGCCAGCGTTTTAGGGCATATCTTCGTTGGATTTTTAGCCGTGTTTGGCCGCCATAATATTCGTTCCCCTCACTTTGCGAGCAAAGTGAGCTACAGTGCTTCGCCTCAGATCTTCACCAACTTAATATTTCAATTTTGAACACCCTTGTTTTATGGGATGGTTCGTGCGTGGTGTTTTGCAATATAAAACGCCTGGAAGCAAGGTCGCTTCCAGGCGTTTTATATTTTATCTTAATCGGGCAGCCGTTTGAGGTAAGCAAAGAAAATGGCGGTTGCACTTTACATTGAAAGTACAACCGCCTGTTTGTGGTAGTTTCAGAGGAATTACGCCTCTGCGAGTTTCGTTTTAAACGCCAGCGCGTACATGCGCATCTGCTTAATCATGGCCAGCAGACCGTTGCTGCGCGTGGGGGAGAGGTGTTCCGTCAGACCGATTTCGCGGATGAAATAAAGGTCGGCGTCGAGAATTTCCTGCGGCGTATGGCCGCTCACCACGCGGATGAGCAGCGACACGATGCCTTTCACGATTAGGGCATCGCTTTCGGCGCGGAAAGTGAGGATGCCGTTGTTCTCGTCACACACCAACCACACGCGGCTTTGGCATCCGTCGATGAGGTTTTGTTCCGTCTTTTCGTTGTCGGGCAGCGATTCCTGTTCTTCTCCCAGGTCAATCAAGAGCTGGTAGCGGTCCATCCAGTCATCGAGTTCAGAAAACTCTTCGATGACTTCGTCTTGTTGTTCGTTGATTGTCATATTCAAAATTGCGTATTATTGTTCCTCCGAAATCAGTTGCACGAGCGTCTGTCCCACCAGACGAAGGGTCTCTGAAGAGATGTTTTCTGGCGTGTCGTGGCTTGTGTGCCATGTGCTGCCGAAGGAATGTTCCGAAGAAGCGATGTAGGGGATGATGTCAACCGTTGGCACGGCAGCGATTTGGTTGATGTTGACGTGGTCGTCTGTGGCATAGGCGCCGTCTTGTTTCAGGAACAGGTTTCCTGCGCCGATGCGTGATGCCGTGTCCCAAATGCGGTGCATGACAGGTTCGGCATATTGTGTGGAGAAGCCCTCAAAGCAGAATCGCGCGTCGCGGCCGCCCACCATGTCGAGCAAAATGCCATAGCGTGCGCGATAGCCCGCCGTTGACGCCTGTTCGGCCCAGTGGCGCGAGCCCAAACACCAGTCGCGTCCTTCGTCGTCGCCCGTTCCCCAATAGGGGGCGCCGCAGTCTTCCAGGTCGAAGCAGACGAAGTCGATGCCAACGGCCGGTTTCAATTCCTTCAAGAGGCGTGCCAGTTCGATGATGACCGCCACACCGCTTGCTCCGTCGTTGGCCGCCATTACCGGCGTGTTGCGGTGGAGCGTGGAGTCGGGGTCGGCGTCACACCACGGGCGGCTGTCCCAGTGGCTCGTGATGAGAATGCGCTCCGAGGCATCGGGGTTATAGGCCGCGATGATGTTGCGTCCGTGCAGCATCTGTCCGTCCCAGCGTTTGGCGGTGACAGGTTGTTCCGTCACCTCAAGTCCGTAGCCTTTCAGTTTTTCCACGATATAGTCAGCGCAACGTCGATGGGCTTCCGTTCCTGGCACGCGTGCGCCGAAGTCACATTGCGTTTTGATGCTCGCCAATGCCGAGTCGGCCGAGAATTTCACGGCGCAGAGCGGTTCGTCGGCGTTGTTTTCGTTGGCCGCCGTTCCGTTGTTTTTGCAGGCGCCCAGTGCCAGGGACATTGAAAGGCCGATGGCGCAGAGGGCAAAATGTTTGATGATGGTCATGTGCGTTTCTTATAATTTCAAAAATCCGTTGTATTGCACCTGGCTCATGACGCGAAGGAAGTTGCCAGCCCAGAGTTTGCGCAGGTGTTTTTGCGTGAGTCCTTCGGCCATAAGGCGTTGCGTCAGCACGAGATAATCGGCTGCCGAGGCGAGTCCGCGCACGCCGCCGTCGCCGTCGAAGTCAGAGCCGATGCCGACGTGGTCGATGCCGGCCACTTCAATCATATACATGATGTGGCGCACGGCGTCGATGAGCGTTGCCTCGCCGTTTTCGCGCAGGAATCCGTGGTAGAAGGTGGCCTGTGCGACACCGTTGCGGGCAGCGATGGTGCGCAACTGGTCGTCGGTGAGGTTTCGCGGACTGTTGCAGAGCACGCGTGAGGAAGAATGCGAGCAGATGACGGGCTGTGAACTCAGGGCGACGGTGTCGTAGAACGTCTCTTCGGAGGCATGTGAGAGGTCGACCATCATTCCGATGCGGTTCATTTCCTTCACCACTTCGCGGCCGAAGTCGCTCAGTCCGCCGTGTTCGCGTTCCGATTTCCTTGCCGAATCGCAGATGTCGTTGTCGCCGTTGTGGCAAAGCGTCATATAGATGACGCCGAGACGGCGGTAGCGTTCCAGATTGGAGAGGTCGCGTCCGATGGCATATCCGTTTTCGATGCCAAGGAGGATGGACTTCTGTCCGGCGGCCTTGTTTCCGAAAATCATTTTCGGCGTGTATGCCAGGCGTGCGCCGTAGCTGTGTTCCACCATGTGTTTCACCTGCTGGATGATGCCGTCGGTCTTGAGCGTTGCCGCCGCCAGTCCCTCCACGGAGCGTTCGCCCTGTGGGATGTAGGCAGCCATGACCACCGCGTCGAGGCCCCCTTCCGTCATGCGGTGGAGGTCAACGAGCACGTCATCGCGTCGTACCGCGATGTTGGCGCCGCGTTCAAAAGTCATCGGCGTGTCGCAGTGCGAGTCGATGGTGACGATGTCGTGGTGCAGGCTCTTCGCCTGACGGAAGTTTTCAGCGTTGTTGACAAAATGGCGGAAGAGCGGCGCCATGCAGCGGTCGGAAGCGTTGGCATAGCATTCCGGATGCCATTGCACGCCGATGATGGGTTTCCATTCGTTGCTCTCCACCGCCTCGATGATGCCATCGGCAGAGCGTGCCGTCACGTGCAGGTGCGGTCCTGCCTCGCTGACAGCCTGGTGGTGGAAAGAGTTGACGGCCAGTTTTTCGCCCAGCAGACTGCGCAGCGTTGAGCGTTCCTCCGTGGTGATGAAATGCGTGGAGAGTCCGCGTGGTGCCTTTTGCGAATGCTTGATGAGCGGTGTGTCGGCCAGTGGGGCGCTCTTGATGTCTTGGAACACCTTTCCGCCGAGCGCCACTGCCAGCACTTGGATGCCGCGGCAGATGCCCAGAATGGGGATGTTGCGGTCGTAGGCGAGGCGTGCCAGGAGCAGTTCGGAATAGTCGCGCACCGGACTGATTTCTCCCAGTTCTTCCTGCGGGTCTTCGCCCCAGCAGAGCGGGTTGATATCGGCTCCGCCAGAAAGGAGGAGGCCATCGATGCGGTCGAGCAGGGTGGTGAGCAGTACGCGGTTTTCCGTTGCCGGGATGATCATGGGTATGCCGCCCGCCTGTTCCACGCTACGAAAATATCCCTCAGCCAGAGAGCATCCCCCCTGGGCGTCCATGTTTCCCGTGATGCCGATGACGGGACGCGCCGTGTGGTTGGGATAATGGTTCGTCACGGCGCGGTATTCGTTGATAAAGTCAAAATGATTCATGGCTGTTGCTTAGATTCAAACAGATGTTCAAGCAGATTCACATCAGCTGCTTGCCATTGCCGAGTTACTGTTTCTTCCTCCGTTTCGGATTGTCGGGAAACCATCCCTTTCTGACGCGCTCTTCCTGTTCGAAGAGTTCCTTGATGGTCCAGAGCGAAGAGAAACCGACGATGCCGCAGAGGGCGCTCCAAAAGATGCTCGCGATGAAGAGCGCCGCCACGGCGCATCCTATGCCAAGGAGCAGGAACACCCACCACGGGCGGGTGCCGAAATAATAATGTGTCTTGATGACGATGGGGTGGAAGATGCCGATGACCACAAAAGTGGCCACGCCGAGCAGGAGTCCTTCGTAGTTCATAACTGTTGCTTTATCGTGGGTTACTAAGTAATGGTAAGTAGGTGGTCGAAACTATTTTATCGTATCACCATCACTAAAACAAAGCGCAAGCCCTGCAGAGATTACGAGGGGAGTGTTTGCCACCCCTTATATTCTGTGCGGGCTTGCACCTCAGCAGGTGATGGAGTCCATCACAAGATATTCCAATTATTTGGGTTATTCCGATTTTGCGGCGCGTCCGCGTCGTTTCGTTTCTGGCACGCTGACCGTTTCGTCCATGTCATCGCGCACCTTTCCTCTCAGTTCTTCAGCGAAGTCGAGCGCCGCTTTCATGTCGTCGTCGGTGTCGGCTGTTGGCACGATGATGGGCACTTGTCGTGAGAAGCTTTCTTCGAGCGAGATGAGGGTTTCGGTCGACACCACGCCGGGAATTTCCTGAATGCGGTTGTTGAGCAATTCCATGAGATGTTCATTGTCGCGCGAGAAGAGCTTGATGAGCATGGTGTAGTTGCCAGTGGTGTAGTGGCATTCCACGATTTCAGGAATCTTCACCAATTCGGCTGCCGCTTCCTTGTACATCGAACCGCGTTCGAGCGTGATGCCCACATAAGTGCAGGTGCTGTAGCCAATGTGTTTGGCGTTGACCGTATAGCCAGAGCCAGTGATGACACCGGCTTCACACAGGCGCGAAACGCGCTGATGGATGGCTGCGCGGCTGACACCGCATACTTCTGCCACGTCTTTGAAGGGTACGCGGGCGTCGAGAGAGATTATTTGAAGTATCTTCAAATCCAGTTTATCAACTTTCTTCATGTGTTGTTCTTTTAGATGGGGGCAAAGATACGGAATATTATGCAAATTGACGCTATATGCATAAAAAAAAGAGCAAAGCGACATGCTATGCTCTCTTTTTAGAAGTTGATAGTCACCAATTACTCATCTGGCGAGCCAGGGTAACGGATTGATGTGGTTGGCTGAGGCACCGCTGCGTTGGCGCAGTTGGAAGTGGAGCGTGGCGTTTCCTGTGCCGTCGCTGGCAACAGTGCCGATGGTTTGTCGGGTGGTCACGTTCTGTCCGTTGCGCACGCTGACGCTTGCGAGGTTGCTGTAAACGGAATAAAATTCGCCGTGGCGCACGATGACGATGTATGAGCCGCCGATGTTGGCCACTGTGCTTACCTCTCCGTTGTAGACGCAGCGTGCTTGCGCCCCGCGTTTTCCCGTGAGGTTGATGCCCTTGTTGTCGAGCGTCACGCCAGAGAGCCCTTCCACGTTGTATTGCCCGTAGCGACTTGTCACGGCATACGAGCCAGTGATTGGCATGGGCAGGCGTCCTTTGTTGGCGCGGAATCCCGAAGAAACCGTGCGGTCGACATTGTCTTCCTCGTAATAGCGCGGTGTCTCTGTGCGGGTGCTTCCTCGTCGTGTGGAGGCGCTGCTTGAGGAACTCCGTTTGTTTTTTCCAGCTGGCGTCTTCTTGTTGCGTGCCCTTCTGGCCGCTTCAGCCTTAGCCCTGGCTTCCGCTTCGCGCTTGCGGCGGGCCTCCGCTGCTTTTCTGGCCGCTTCTTCGCGTTTGCGGCGTGCTTCAGCGGCGGCGATTTCTTGTTTGATGAGGCGGTCGATTTGCGCATCGAGTCTCTGTTGCTTCTTGCGTTGCTGTGCGATGGTCGATTGCAGGGCCGACTGCTTCTTGTTTAGTTCGTTGACCACCATTTGCCGTTGCGCCTTCTGTCCCTCCAATTGCTGATGTTGTGAGCGGGCGTCGCCCAGCAACGCATCTTTGTCGCGTTTCGCCGTTTGCAGTTCGTTGCTCTTCGCCGTCACCGCTTCCTGCTTTTTGCGTATGATTTCAGCCTGCGCCCTCAGGAACTTCGTATATTCCGAGGCGTAGCGCATGCGGCGGTACATCTGTCGGAAGTTTTTCGACATGAGCACAAACGTCCACCGGTTTTGCAGCAGGCGGTTGCGGTTCATATACAACACCACTTTGCGGTATTTGTGCTTACACGTTGAGAGGTCAGTTTGCAGCGAATCCAGTTCCTTTTGCAACACCGCGATGTTTCCTTGCAGCGTTGTCACCTCCGCTTGGTATCCTTCAACAACCTTCTGTTGCTCATGAATTTGCGAATTAATCACAGCGAGGTTGTTGAGTTGCGTTTTCACGTCGCGCTTCGTGGTGTGGAGCAGTTGTTCAGAATTAGCAATCTGTTTTTTCAGTGCTGTGCTCTGCTGCTGCAAACTTTTAATGCGCTTGCTGCTCTGAGCCGAAGCCGTGGCGGAGAAGAGACACAGCAGACAGGCGGCGATGCAGAATAGATGGATTTTATGAAACATTCCTTTCGAGATTTGATGGGGCGTTCTATATGGAGCATTCTATATGGAGCATATATATAGCTGTTCCATTATAGAGCCCTCCTTATGTAAGACAGGCGTCTTTATTTCGTGTTGATGAGTTTGCCCAGCAAGTCATCTGCCTTCATGGGCGTATATTTTGACGACACGCTGGTGTGTCCTTCCCATCCCGTTGCGTGGTCGATGCGGCTGAGCGTGAGGGAAAATCCGAAGTTTTTGCCCAGTCCCGTGACGGCACACTTCATGGTCGTCGGGAAGGGACGGTTGTTGAGCGTTGTGAAGTCGGCATACTTCCATTCCAGTTTGCCGTTGCGCGTTGTGTTTTTGTTTTGCGCCGTCATGCCGTCAATAACGGCCTGCTCCGTCAGTGTGGAGAACACATATTTCAGTTGCGGCGTGTTGTTGAGAGAGAGCAACGTGTGGCTGCCAGATGATGCCAGTTGGAAATCGCTGCCATTTCCAACGCTCTCATGTCCTGGGCGGAAGAGTTCGCCCCAGAAGAGCGCCTGCAAAGCGTTGAAATCCAAACCGGCCTGCTGAAGGAACTTCATGTCGGAATATTTGGCGCGGACATAGCGTTTGTTGTAGCGGTCGATGAGCAGCACGTCATTGGGCGAAAACTCCATGCGGGCCACTTCAAAGCCCAGAAAAGTGAGCGAGAGCTGCACCACGTCGTCGCGCTTCATGCGCAGCGTGCCGCCCGCCGAAATGTCCTTGCCGCCGGCGTTGAGCGACATTTTGATGCGTGCCGTGATGGTCTTTTCGGTCTGTGCGTTGGCGCAAACCCGTTTCACATAATGCTCGGCCTTCGTTTTCGTTTCGCTGGTGTGCTCCGGTGTGGAAGACGGCGTCTTGCTCAAATCGCGTGAAGAACGGCAGGCTGCGAGCGACAGCACTGCGAGAATGACAAAGAGATATTTCATCATGGCTGTATGCTTGGGGGGAAATCAAATAGATTCCCGTTGTTTGTTGTCTGAAGAAAAAGAAGGGCAGAGCGTCATTATAGTCTCCGGCGTTCCACCTTCCGCTTGATTTTGGCGCGTTCCTTCGTGTCGGTGACACTTCCGAGCGCCTTGATCCAGAATCTCAGCGCCTCCTGTGTGCGCTTCATGCGGAACGAGATGTCTCCCGCGTGGTCGTAGATGCTGGCGTTTTCCTCCGTTTCGTCGAGGTGTTCCAGTGCCTGCGAGATATAGATGTGTGCCTGCGTGTATTGCTTTTGCAGGAAAAGAATCCAGGCATACGTGTCGAGAAACGTGGCGTTTGTTGGTTCCGCGTTGATGGTGCGCCGACTCATGGCCGCCGCATAGTCGAGGCGTTGGCCGTCGAGCGAGAGGAAGTAAGCATAGTTGTTGAGACACATGAGGTTGTTCGGATTAAACGAAAGCGCCTGTTCATAAGCCTCATACGATGCCTGCTTGTCGTTCATCTCGTGGTTCACGTCACCCAGTGCCGCCCAGAGTTCCGATGCCGTCTGCGTGTCGGTCTCCGGCGTGATTTGCTGCGTGCCCTTCAAGAGAATCTGCCGCGCCGTTGCGTTGTGGTTGAGCTGCAGTTCGGCCAGTCCGCCATAATAGTAATAAATCACTTCAGAGGGCGAATAGTCGTTGCCGCTACGGCAGAGTTCAGCCACCTCCTTCATGTTTCTCTCCCTCAGGAAAATGTCGAGCAGTTGCAGGCGTGCGCGGTTATAGTCGGGTTCGATGGTCAGGATTTTCTCCATCACCGGTTTCAGGCTTGCCGACGGCATCCCCACCGCCACCATATAATAGGCGCAGAGTTCTGCCAGTGCGCGGTCGTCCTGCGGTTGCCGCAGAGCGCGGCGGAAGAGCGAGAGCACCTCCGTGGAATCCTGTTGCGTCTGCATGGCTTCGCCCACAAATCCGCGCATGGCTTCCACCTTCGCTTCGCTTTTCGTCTCTGGATTAAGCACCACGTCTTCAACCATGCAGCGATAGAGCGAATCCTTGTTCATCTTCTTATAGTAGGCCAGGAGCGAAATCTGCGCATAACTGTTGTCGGGCTCCAGCGTCAGCACGTCCTTATAGATGGCCTGTGCCATTTCGTGGTAGCCGTTTTGCATATAGAGATCGCCGAGAAGCACGCGGTAGCGCAAATCGTGGGGAAACTGCTCACAGAGCGCTTCTATGGAGGCATAGGCGTGCTCGTTGTCGCCCAGTTCGTTGTAGAGGCGGAACTTCTCAATGCTGAGGCGTTCGCTCTTTCCCTCAATTTGTTCCAGGCGCGTGATGCTCTCAATGGCCCCTTCGAAGTCGGCCGATTCCTCTTGCAGACCCACCAAGACCGTGAGACGGTCAACGTCGGGTCTCTTGCCAATCATCTCCTTATAGAGCTTGATGGCCTCCTTGTATTTCCCTTCGCGTGCCAACTGGTTGGCCAGCGTCTCCTTCAAGTCGATGTTTTGCGGTGCGAGGGTTATGGCGCGTCGCAGGAGCGAATCGCCCTCCACACGGCTCAGCGTGTCGACCATGCTCCCGAAGGCCAGCTTGAGTTGCGCCATTTCGAAAAGCGCCTCTGGCGCGTCGGGGTTGAGTTGGAGCGCCGCGTTTAAGAGTTCAAATTCAGCGTCGTATTTCTCCTTCTCCTTCTGGCGGACAGCTTCCAGGAAGAGCATGTCAAACTTGCGCTGCTCCTCCGCATTGAGCTGTTTACCAGGCAGCGGTTTCACGACCAGCGATTCTTCTTCAGCCTGTGCGCCCTTTTTGTGGGACGCGCAGCCCGCCAGTGTCGCCACAACCATGCACAACACCACAACCCCGCAGCATTTTGCCGCGAGGTGTGCCATAAGTATCAAATCAATGTGACGTTTCATACGTTAATACAATACCCTAAAGAGAACATGCCGATCAGCGTCCCGTATGCCCGAAACCGCCTTCGCCGCGTTCCGTTTCATCGAGCACCTCCACGGGCGCCCATTCCACCACTTCGTGGCGTGCCACCACGAGTTGCGCGATGCGCTCCCCGTCGTTCACCGTGAAGGGCTCGTTGGATAGGTTCACGAGAATCACGCCCAGTTCGCCGCGATAGTCGGCATCGATGGTGCCCGGCGTGTTGAGCAACGTGATACCCTTCTTCAGAGCCAGTCCGGAGCGTGGGCGCACCTGTGCCTCATAGCCCGCCGGAATCGCCATGAAGAGTCCCGTTGGAATCAGGGCGCGGCCCAGAGGCGGCAAGACAACAGGGCTGTCGAGGTTGGCGCGGAGGTCCATGCCAGCGCTGAGCGCGGTGGCGTAAGCAGGAAGCGGATGGTGAGAGTGGTTGACTATTTTGATGTTCAGCATGATTCAATTGGATGTGTTGAGATATGTTGTCTGGTGGAAACGAATCTTGAGCTGCCAGTGTCTGGCGTTGCTCCCTCAGAGAAGAGGAAAGACCGTTGCCCCCAAGAGGGGTTTCGTTGCTCTCAAGAGCCGTTCGTTGCCCCATTGAAGGGCAAAAATACTCAATTCCACCCACATATATTTAGTTTTCAGAAAAAAAAGGAGACAGCCCCATTTTTTTAGGCTAATTTTGCAAGAGCAAACTAACACGCGCCCCTACTTATGATGAATTGGAAACAGCTAATATCCGACAAGCGCTTCGGCAAAGAAGACACCCATCGTAATGCGACCGAACAGCGCACAGAATTTCAGCGCGATTTCGACCGCCTCATCTTCTCCGCGCCCTTCCGACGGATGCAAAACAAGACCCAGGTGTTCCCGTTGCCGGGCAGCATTTTCGTTCATAACCGACTGACACACAGCCTGGAGGTGTCGAGCGTCGGCCGCTCGTTGGGCGTCGACGTGATGCGCCATCTCCTTTCGCGCCACGCCGAACTCGGCGAGGCCGACATCGCCTCCGTTGGCTCCATCGTTTCTGCCGCCTGTTTGGCCCACGACATGGGCAACCCGCCTTTCGGCCACAGCGGTGAGCGGGCCATCCGCAGCTATTTCACCGAGGGGAAGGGGCGCGACCTGCAAACTTACGTCAGTGTGGAGGGCGAACAGCTCACCGAAGCCCAGTGGGCCGATATCACGCATTTCGACGGCAACGCCAACACCTTCCGCCTCCTCACCCACCAGTTTGGCGGGCGCCGCCGTGGCGGTTTCGTTATGACCTATTCCACGCTTGCCGCCATCGTCAAATATCCCTTCGCCTCCCGCCAGGCCGTCAGGAAACCCAAATTCGGCTTCTTCGAAAGCGAGGCCGAAGATTTCGCCCGCATTGCCCGCGAACTCGGCATGCCAGTGGAGGAAACGGCAGCCGGCTACCGTTCCGTGCGCCATCCGCTGGTGTATCTCGTTGAGGCGGCCGACGACATCTGCTACGAGGTGATGGACATCGAAGACGCCTACAAGCTCCGTCTTCTCTCGCCCGAAGAGACGCGCCAGCTCTTCCTGGCCTTCTTTGAAGTCGCTGAACGGGAAAACCTCCTCAGCGCCTATCCCGATGCCACAGACGAGAGCGACCGCATTGCCTATCTGCGCTCCTGCGTGATCAACGCCTTGGAGCGTGCCTGTGTGCAGACCTTCCTCGACCACGAAGAAGAAATCCTCGAAGGGCGCTTCCGCGGTTCGCTCATCGACCACCTCCCCGACCATCTTCTGCAGGCCTACCGCCATTGCGAGGACGTGGCCCGCCGCCGCATCTATTCCTGCCGTGAGGTGCTTGACGTGGATTTGGCCGGTTACCGCATCATCTACACCCTTCTCGAACTCATGATGGACGCCGTTCTCGAGCCGAAGAAGGCCTACAGCGAATTGCTCCTCGCCCAGGTGTCGAGCCAATACCAACTTTCGGCACCGCATCTCTACGACCGCGTCATGGCCGTGCTCGACTATCTCTCGGGGATGACCGATGTCTATGCGCTCGACCTCTACCGCAAAATCAACGGACACTCCCTGCCGGGGGTGTAAGCAAGTAGAGACGACGCTGCAAAATTCTCAAGCTGTTTTTAGCATTACTAACTTTTGATTTTTCGGTAAAACTGCTTGGCATTAAGTATTTGCTGAATGACACCGAGAAAACTTCAAACTTATAATATTATGGCAAAAGCAAAACCTTTTATCAAGTGGGTTGGTGGTAAGAGTCAACTCATCGAACAACTGGATATCCAACTCCCAGCTGACTTTGGTAATTGGGAAAATGTTACGTACATAGAGCCATTTGTTGGCGGTGGAGCGATGCTCTTCTATATGCTTCAGCGTTATCCTAATATCAAATACGCTCTTATCAATGACATCAACCCAGATTTGGTAAACTGTTATCGGACTGTTAGGGATAATCCTGAACAACTTATTGAATCTTTGATAGATATTGAGGACGCATATTTTGCTCTTCCTTCAGAAGAAAGGAGAAAAGAATTTTTTATGGCTGTACGTGACAGATATAATGAAAAGGATCTTGACCCAATAGAGAATACATCAAAATTCTTCTTCCTTAATAGAACATGTTTCAATGGACTCTATAGAGTAAACAAAAAGGGCTTGTTTAATGTCCCTTTTGGAAAATACTCAAATCCAACCATTTGCGACCCTAAAACCATAATGAAGGATAGTGAATTATTACAAAGGGTAGAAATTCTGAATGGTGATTTTGAAGGAACTTTTGAATATGCTCAAGGAAATACCTTGTTTTACTTTGATCCGCCATATCGTCCATTGAGCGATACATCAAGTTTCAATGAATATGCAAAAGAATCCTTCAATGATGATGCTCAGATTCGCTTGAAAGAATACTGCGACCGAATTAACGAAGCTGGTTTCAGATTCATGCTCAGTAACTCCGACTGTAAGAGTAAAAATGAAGAAGACAATTTCTTTGATGTCTTGTATGCTGCTTACCAAATAGAGAGAGTGTGGGCATCAAGATGTATCAACTCAAATCCAAGCAAACGAGGTAAACTTACTGAAATTCTTGTTCACAATTATATTGAAACAAAAAACAATACCAGAGGCAATATCTTCAGCTATGCTAACAATATATCAGAAGAGAGAGTTGCCTTTGATAGTTAATCAGTGATTAATAAATATGACAGGTGGTTTATTTATAGCTCTCTATGACGAAGAGTCCCTAAAACTATATCTTGATAAAGGGGTATATGGATTTCTCATGAACCCAGTTTTTACAGAGAAGCCCTCTGCACGAAGTTGCCATTATAACATTCTTGCAGACTATGCATGTAGTCGTGAAGGAACTGATGTGTTTTTTTTCTTGAAACGAAAAATCGTATATGGAGGTAAGATTTTTGGGAATCGTGAATCTGGTTCTTTTTATCTGAATGGAGATACAAGTCCATTGGGTCGAGCAGCAGATGCAAAATTATTTTGGGATGAATCTGTTCGTCCTAGATATCATAAGACGGAAACTCCCGGCGTATTCCAGGTTAAACGAAATGGAGGTATGAAATCTCAGCCATTTATGTTTCAGTTTAGACAAAATGAAAATTCTGGAAAGTATATCCTTTCTGATGATTTGTACTTTGAATTAGGTAAATATCCGTATCCATTGCCTTCAAACAGTATGCAGGGCATGGGATTCTGCACTTTAACTCCAGGAGAAGTTAGTATATTGCATTCCCTTATATCTCAAAGCAATCAAATGATAGCATTTGAAGGCGAAGGAGATGTTGAAAAGTCTGGTGAAGGCACATTGTTTGATAGTGAAATTGTTTCAATACATGATGAACTGGTAAATGAAGCCCAGCTAGAATTTACTATATTATCATCCTTGGAGCCTTTTACTGTTTTCCTGCAAGACGATTATATTCTGTGCAGGCAAGTTCCTATTTCACCATTCAAGCCAAGTCAAATGGATAGGGCTGATATATGCTTATATAGCCTTTCTCATCCAATCAAGAATGGAACTATACCAAATATTATCATTGAGTTAAAGAAGGACGTCGGAAATAAGGCTGCATATGAGCAAGTAGAGCGTTATCTTAAATGGATTAAAAACATTACGAGTCCAGAAGAATATGCAAGCGTCAAGGCATATATAATAGCTCCTCGCATTGCTCGGATTAGAGCAAATGCTGTATCGGCAGAGTATAGGGGAAAGATTCTGATGTACTCAATAAACACCAATAGTTTTGTGCCATTAGTTAAATAAGACGTTATGAACAAGGATTTTAACAAGTTCATGTCTCAGCTTCAGGAGACAAATCAAACGCTGGATTTCTTCTGTGATTTCGATAAAATAGCAGCCAATGTTGACAATATAAAACTAAGTCTCTGTATGCTTAACAGTCTGATAGGAACGACAGATTTGCGTAAAAGTGTTGAAACTATATGGAAACGAGATAGTTCCGCTTTTAGTATAATGGATATTCTTATTGCCGTTAGAAGTGGGGGAAAAAAGGTTGTTCTAAACTCATCTGGGGGTAGTATTATTATAGATCGACTATTTACCAGTGTTGATGGTGTCATGGAGTATCTTGAAGGAACTGGTCTTGCTGATTTATTCCGAAAAAAGAAAATAAACGATTTGGTCGACTATGTCTTTGGTATCGAAACAGGCCTTGACAGTAATGCCAGAAAGAATCGTAGCGGTCATGTTATGGAAGGCATGGTCGCAAATATCCTAAGTGACAACGGAATTGAGTTTCGTCAGGAAGTTTATTCAACAGAATGGCCAAATCTTCAAGGAGTGCTTGGTGATGATGAGAAGCGATTTGACTTTGTCATAAAAACCTCAAAGAAAACCTATCTTATAGAAGTTAATTTCTATAGTAGCGGGGGCTCTAAGTTGAATGAGGTTGCACGTTCTTATTCTGATATTGCTCCAAAAGTAAATTCAGTGCCAGGCTTTGAGTTCGTGTGGATTACAGATGGCATAGGTTGGAAGTCTGCAAAGAACAAACTACAGGAAGCATACAATATCATCCCAAGCATATATAATCTCACAAGTATAAAAGATTTTCTACAAGAAGTTAAAGGATAATGATTCCATCATACTATAAATCTCCAAACAATGACTTTACCTTGATACAAGGTGATTGCGTAGAAACGTTGTCTAAGTTCAAGTTTGGTTTTGATATGGTCTTTGCAGACCCGCCATATTTTTTGTCTGGTGGTGGCATATCATATCAAAGTGGTCAGGTTGTGTGTGTTGATAAAGGGGAATGGGATAAATCAACAACACCCGAAGAGATGGATTCATTTAATCTGAGGTGGCTTTCTGCCTGTCGAGACCACATGAAGGACAATGCAACTATTTGGATTTCAGGAACGCATCACAATATATTCAGTGTTCAGCAACAGCTTCTGAAGTTGGGATTTAAAATACTGAACGTGATAACGTGGGCTAAAACCAATCCACCGCCCAATATTTCATGTCGATATTTTACTTACTCGACGGAGTTCATTATCTGGGCAAGAAAGTCGCAAAAAGTTCCTCATTACTATAATTATGCTTTGATGAAGCAGCTCAATGGTGATAAGCAAATGACGGATGTTTGGCAATTGCCCGCTATTGGTCGTTGGGAAAAATCGTGTGGTAAGCATCCAACTCAAAAGCCATTGGGAGTTTTGGCAAGAATAATTCAAGCCAGTACTCAACCAGGGGCATGGATTCTTGACCCCTTCAATGGAAGTGCAACAACTGGCATTGCTGCCAACTTGCTTGGCAGAAGATACCTTGGGTTGGAAATAGAAAATGAGTTTTTGGCAATGAGTAAAGCCAGAAGGGAAGAATTAGAAAATGGTGTCGTTCGCAGCGACTATCTTGAAAGATTGGCTAAGGCAAAAATAATTCTGCCTCCTGATAATTTCTTAGTGTCTGATGACTCTGATTGCTATTATGGTGTACCTTGGATATAAATGCAATGAGCTTCATTATGACCTTCTATCATTTTATTTTAATGGTCTTGTTGATGAAGGTGAGAAACTCCACTATTGTAGGAAATCTTCATATAAAGAAGTTTATCCAGTAGAAATATAAGTATGAAAATAAAAGGTAGAGACGACGCTGCTAAAAATAGATATGTCTCCTATGACGAGGGAGACTTGTTTGAGAGGCGTCTTAATTAAGTTTACAAAGTTGTGGACCACAAACTTGTGAACTTAATGGTAGCTCGCCAATCCACATCAAGAAATATGTTAATTTGACGTTTAAAGGTGGCCACTGGCCACCTTTAAACGTCAAATTAACATTCTGCAACACGAAATCCGGCCCATCCGTTTAACCAGAGGCGTTCGGAAAAACGCTGGCAATACACCGTTCTGGCAAGACGCAGGGAAGATGGCGGGAAGGCCCTCTTGATGAGGCTCTCCCAATGCCTGCCAATACTTCCCCTATGCCTGATGGCGAATACCGTCCCGTGTGCGAATGCGTCTGGCGGCAGATGCATTCGCGTCTGGGAGCAGATTCGGTCGTGTCTGGGAGCAGAGGCGGATGCGTCTGGGAGCAGAGGCGCTGACAGGAATAGGGAACGGGGGGCGAAGCACAGTCGTTCGCTTGGCAGGCAGAGTGAGGGGCGGATTATGCAGCATTTTTCGCGGCACCAACATCATTGCGTTCTTCGCGAAATATCTGTCCTCTTTCACTTTGCGTAAGGTGAGTTATAGTGCTTCGCTTTTTTCGGCAATCTGGAAAATTCGTCAGTTCGTCCTTACTTATATGCCAAAAGCGTTTCAAATGTCAAAATAATTTTGACTGCCTACTTATTATTTGTAAATTTGCAGGCAATCCTATGGAAAGTTATGGTGGGGAAGCGTTTTCCGCTTGCAGGCAGAAGCCGTTTCCCACCACACCGCAAGGCCGAGACCGCGAGGATTGGGGCATCCCTGACCGCCCCATCGTAAGTAATGATAAAAAAATAACTTGACCAATTTTGTGGAGTAGGAATAAGGAGTTATTTCCTATGCCCTGTCTTTTTGCCGCTTTTGGTATTTGTCATCGGTCACATAGCCCGCTATGCTCCCTCTTCCAAATTCCAAAACCAACAAAAATACAGGTCAAAATTGCTCAACTTATTCTTTCACCATTACTAAAGCACTCTCACAGCCCCGACCAGATAACGTTTAAAACATCCTTTATAAGAACAGATACTCCAATCATGGTCTCCTGGCTAAACACATTCTTTCAATCCATGCCCGCCATTTGGGCCGTCATCATCATCAGCTTGATATGCGCCGTTGGTCTTGCCGTCGGCAAGATACGCATCTTCGGTGTCTCCTTGGGCGTCACCTACGTGTTCTTTTTCGGCATCCTTGTCGGTGCGCTCGGCCTGACGGTTGACAGCCAAATGCTGAGCTATGCCGAAAGCTTCGGACTCATCCTCTTCGTGTATATCCTCGGATTGCAGGTCGGCCCAGGCTTCATGAGCGCCTTCAAGCAAGGTGGCACCAAACTCAATCTCCTCGGCGTTTTGCTCACGCTCATCGGCACCTTCATGGCCCTGGGCATCGTTTGGGCAGGATGGGTGCCACTTCCCGACATGATGGGCGTGTTGTGTGGTTCAACCACCAATACCCCCGCCCTCGGTGCGGCGCAGCAGACTTTCAAGGAATTTGGCGATGCGGCTGCCAGTTCAACAGCGGCCCTCGGATGCGCCGTGACCTATCCCTTGGGAATGGTTGGCGTCATCATTGCCCTCATCATCATGCGCGGATGGCTTACGCGGCGTGAGCGTTCGGCAGAAAACGATGGCGAAGACGACCAGGCCTTCATCGCCTCTTTCCTCGTATGCAACCCCGCCATCTTCCATCAGAAACTCAATGAGGTGGCCGGCATCAGCGAGAAGGGGGCCCAGTTTGTCGTTTCGCGACTCTGGCGCGACGGAAAGGTGATTCTCCCAACGGCCGAAACCCTGCTTGAGGAAAACGATCGCATCCTCGTCATCACGAAGCGCAAGCTTGTCAAGCAGCTCACCGTGTTTTTCGGACGACGCGACGAGACCGACTGGAACCAGAAGAACATCGACTGGAATGCGCTCGACTCCAAACTCATCTCGCAGCGCATTCTCATCACACGCTCTGAAATCAACGGACGACACCTCGGCGCATTGCAGCTCCGCAACCGCTATGGCGTCAATGTTAGCCGCGTGCAGCGTGCTGGCATACAACTCGTGGCCACCCCCGACCTCGTGCTCCGCATGGGCGACCGCATCACCGTCATCGGTGAGGCCGACAGCATCAAAAAAGTGGCCAACGAGCTCGGCAACGCCGTCAAGCATCTCGACGAGCCAAACATGGTCACCATCTTCGTGGGCATTGTGCTTGGTCTGCTCCTGGGCTGCATCCCCGTCAGTGTTGGGCTCAGCACGCCAGTGCGCCTCGGTCTCGCCGGTGGCCCCATCGTGATGGGCATCCTCATTGGCGCTTACGGTCCGCGTTTCCACATGGTGGCCTACACCACCACCAGTGCCAACCTCATGCTGCGAAGCCTCGGCCTCTCCATGTATCTGGCCTGCCTCGGTCTTGATGCCGGACGCAACTTCATCGCCACCGTTATGCAGCCTGCCGCCTTGGCGTGGATTGGATTCAGCATGCTCATCACCATGCTCCCCGTCATCATCGTCAGCATCATCACCGTGAAGTGGTGTCGCAAGAGTTTCGCCACGACGGCCGGTATGCTCTGTGGCGCTATGGCCAACCCCATCGCCCTCGACTATGTCAACGACACTTTGCCGAGCAACAAACCCTCCGTTGCCTACGCCACGGTCTATCCTCTCTGCATGTTCTTGCGCGTCATCATTGCCCAGATCATCGTCATGCTGTCTATGGGATAGCGCAGAATGCCTGTGGAAAAACATAAAAAGCGCCCCAGAATCGTTGGATTCTGGGGCGCTTGCGTTTATTTGTTTAGCAATGAATCGTGATTACTTCACCTCAATGGCGCGGTGTTGTGGTTTCGGTTCTTCCAATTGCTTAGGCAATTCGACATTCAAGATGCCGTCCTTCACGTTGGCCGAGATTTGATCTCTTACCACATTGTCTGGCAAGGCCAACGTCTGCTGGAATTTGGTATAAGAAAACTCGCGGCGCAGATATTTCTTGCCTTTCTTGTCCTCTTCCTTGTTTTCAACCTTCTTTTCCATGTTGATAACCAAGTCGTTGTTCTCGTCGATGTGGATTTCAAAGTCCTCTTTCGTCATACCAGGAACGGCCAGTTCAACCATGTATTTCTTGTCGTCTTCGCTGACATTGATGGAAGGCGCTGTGGCGTTGGCTTTCACCATCCAGTCGTTGTCAAAAAAGTCGTTGAAAGCATTGGGCAACCAATTCTGATTATAATTTCTAACAGGTACCATAATAAATATCTCCTATGTTTTTTTTGTTTGTTCGTTGAATGTTTGTTTCTGAAGTCCTTCCGTCGTCCTTGCCTCCTCGGCCTTCCGACTTCCAAGCTTCACTGGAGTATGTGCAAAGCGCGTGCCCGTTGCGCCTCGGCGAGCTGGAGAAAAGCAGGATTTTAACACGGCGGAAACATCCTTAAACCTTCAGCGACTGGATTTAAACATGTTGAACGCCGCGTTAAGTTTTCCCGACGGTTTGTCATCTCCAGTGGCTGACAAATCGTCGGTTTGGCACCCGTTTCCATAACATTTTGCGCCCTCCCGCTCCCGCAGCCCCCTATTTATCGGGAAAACGCTTGTGGATTTATGGGTTTTTACGTAGTTTTGCATCCGAAGTAGCCAATGAAAAGCGCCGCGAGCGCCCCTGTATAGGGCCTGCAAACCGTGTGGCTGCTCCTGAAAAGTACTAAAAGAAAAATACAAAACCCTAATATTCATACGGCACTCCCGACAAGGAGGTGCCGCGTGCAAAAAGACAAACACAATTATGAGAAAGACCATCTTTGCAGCGATGCTGCTGGCCGGAGCCACCATGATGACGGCAACGGCACAAGAAAAAGACCGCACACCTCAGCCTTACAACTTCGTAACGCTTCAGGGCGGCGGACAGGTGACATTCACAAACAATGCTTTCGACAAACTGGCCACGTCTATCGGCGCCTTCTCTGTGGGACGCTTTTGGACGCCTGCCGTTGGTACGCGACTCAGTGTGCAGGGCTACAACAACAAGGCCGGATATAAAATCAGCGGGGCCGACCACACGTTTGACTTCAAATATGTAACCAGCGACCTCGACGTGATGTTCAACCTCTCGAACATCTTCGCGCCCAGCAAGGTGCATCCCGTCAACGTCTACCTCCTCGGCGGTATGGGTCTCTCTTATGCCTGGGACAACGACGGACAGAAAGATTTGCTCAAGAAGGGCGGCATCACAGAGTCGATGGCCTGGAACGACGATCGCCTGGTTCATAATTTCCGCATGGGCTTGCAACTGGAAGCCAATATCGCCCGCCACTGGAGCATCAACCTCGAAGTGGCTGCCAACAACCTCCACGACCGTTTCAACTCAAAGACCAATGGTAATGGCGACTGGCAGTTGACTGGTATGCTCGGTGTCACCTTCAAGTTTGGCATGCCAAAGGCACAGTCTGCCCCGAAAGAACCAGTTCACGAACCAGTGGGATTGCCTGAAGAGCAAGAAGAAAAACCTGTGGTTGACAATACGCCAGCTCCCCTTCCCGCTCCTGTGGTGACGCAGGAAAAGACAAAGCGCGTTGAAGTGTTCTTCGACATCAACAGTGCCACTATCAAGGCTTCGGAGGAACGCAAGGTGTCTGAACTTGCTGCTTGGATGAAGCGCCGTCCGCAGGCCAAGGTGTCTCTCACGGCTTATGCAGATGCCGGAACGGGTACGCCCGAAATCAACCGCGCCGTTTCTGAAAAGCGCGTTAAAGCCGTTGCCAAATTGCTCAAGGAGCGCCACGGCATCGATGTGGCCCGCATTCAGACCGACTTCAAGGGCGACACCGTTCAGCCGTTCACTAACAACGATATGAACCGCGTCACTATCGGCGTGGCTGAGGTTGAATAATATTATTCTTGACCATCTGCTTATGTAAAAGAGCGGTGGAGCATCTTTGTTGGTGCTCCACCGCTCTTGTCATATATTAATAAGTAATAAAGCGTGTGGCCTTGTGGCGTAAAATATGGGCGTCGGCTTGTGGCCCCAATCATCCGCGCATCTGTCGTTCAAATTCCCACATGACGATGCCGGCGGTGACGGAGACATTCATGGAATGCTTCGTGCCGTATTGCGGGATTTCGAGGGCGGCATCGGCGGCGTCAACCACATCCTGGCGAACACCTTTCACTTCGTTGCCGAGAATGAGGGCATAGCGCTTGGCGGGGTCGATGCGGAAGGTGTTGAGCTTCAAGCTACCTTCCACTTGCTCAACGGCAAGCACTTCGTAGCCTTCGCGTTGCAGGCGCTCAACAGCGTCGAGCGTGTCTTCAAAATATTCCCAACTGACGCTGTCTTCAGCGCCGAGGGCGGTTTTGTGGATTTCTGCGGCAGGCGGACAAGCCGTGATGCCGCAGAGCCATACGCCCTGAAGGCGGAAAGCATCGGCGGTGCGGAACACGCTGCCTACGTTGTGCAGGCTGCGGATATTGTCGAGAACGATGATGAGGGGGAGTTTCTCCGACTGGTGAAACGCCTCGATGTCCATGCGGTTGAGTTCTTCAACGGTGAGTTTGCGCATAATGGTTATGGGATTCGGGGGGATGAAGTAATGGTGCTTGTGATTTTAAATAGGTTTCTGGAAACAGGGCGTTGGCCGTTGGCTGCTCATTCCAGCAGTTTCAGATAGAGCGCGATGCCTTCTTCAATTTCCTGCAAACCGATGTATTCTCCTGCGGTGTGTGAGCGCGACGACTCTCCAGGTCCCATCTTCAGTGAGGGCCAAGGCATGAGTGCCTGGTCGCTGAGCGTTGGCGAGCCGAAGGGTCGGCGGCCGAGAGCTTCGGCGCGGAGCACGAGCGGATGGGTGGGGGAGATTGACGACGAGCTGAGGCGCGTGGAACGCGCTTTGACATCGCTTTGCAGATGGGCGGAGATTTCTTCGAGGAGCATTTGGTTGGTGTAGCACTCGTTGGAGCGCACGTCGATGGTGAAGGTGCAGGCGTCTGGCACTACGTTGTGTTGCGTGCCAGCCTGCACGATGGTCACGCTCATCTTCACTGGGCCGAGCAGTGGCGACACATCGGGAAACTGGAAAGTGCGCACCCATTGTATGTCGTCGATGGCGTGGTAGATGGCGTTGTCTCCTTCGTTGCGGGCGGCGTGTCCGGCACGTCCGTGGGCTGTGCAGTCGAGCACCATCAGTCCTTTTTCGGCAATGGCTGGCTGCATGCCTGTCGGTTCGCCAACGATGGCGCAGTCGATGTGGGGCAGGAGCGGAATGACACTCTCAATGCCGTTCTTTCCCGACACCTCCTCCTCTGCCGAAGCCAGAAAAACGAGATTCCAAGGAATGTCGGTGCGCTTTTCCAGTTGGGTGAAAACGGCGAGCAGGCTCACCAATCCACCGCCGCAGTCGTTGCTGCCAAGGCCGTAGAGACGTTCCCCTTCAACCTGCGGCGTGAAGGGGTCGGACAGCCAGCCAGCGGCGGGCTTCACCGTGTCGATGTGCGCATTGAGCAGCAGGGTGGGGCGGTTGGGGAGTTGCGCCCGTCCGACACACCAGAGATTGTTGTGGTGGCGCATCGGGAACAGTTGCAGCTGCTTGAGGTGTTCCTCCAGAAAATCGGCCGCGGCCTTTTCATCGCGACTCACGCTCGGAATGGCGATGAGGCATTTCAGAAGTTTGACGGCATCGGTGTGGGTCATCATAGGTGGGTGGGGGGGAAGGATGTGAAAAATTTTGGGTGATTAAGTAATGGTAAAAAAAAATGAGTGTTCTGTTCTCCGTATTCCTTTCAATGTAAATACGGAGAACAGAACACCCTGGATTTTTTGCTGTTTATCCCTTGATGGCTTTAACAGCTTCCTCGATGGTGAGGCTCTGCTGCTCGCCTGTGGTCATGTTTTTGAGCGTGATGCGTCCTTCGGCCATTTCCGTTTCGCCAACGAGGGCCACGAACGGCACGTTGTGGGCGTTGGCATAGCTCATCTGCTTCTTCATCTTCACGCTGTCGGGGTAAACCTCCGTGGCGATGCCGGCGAGGCGGGCCTGTGCGGCGAGGCGCAGGCAGTGGGCCGCTTCAGCGGCGCCGAAGTTGATGAAGAGCAGTTGTACGCCGCTTTGAGTTTCCTGCGGATAGAGGTCGAGTTGGCCGAGCACGTCGTAGATGCGGTCGGCACCGAAGGAGATGCCCACACCGCTGAGGCCCGGCATGCCAAAGATGCCCGTCAGGTTGTCATAGCGTCCGCCGCCCGTGATAGAGCCGATTTGCACGTCGAGCGCCTTGACTTCGAAGATGCAGCCCGTGTAGTAGTTGAGGCCGCGGGCCAGGGTGAGGTCGAGCTCGATTTCGTTGTGCAACTGGCTGTTTTTAAGCGTCTCGAGCACGAAGGTCACTTCCTCAACGCCCTTCAGTCCTGTCTCGCTTTCAGCAAGCACGCGGCGCATGGTTTCGAGCTTTTCCTCGTTGCTTCCAGAGAGGGCGATGATGGGCTGCAGTTTTTCCACAGCCTCTTCGCTGAGCCCCACGGCACGCAATTCGTCGTTGACCTTGTCGAGGCCAATCTTGTCGAGTTTGTCGATGGCCACCGTGATGTCGACAATCTTGTCGGCTTCACCGATGATTTCGGCAATGCCCGTAAGAATTTTTCGGTTGTTGATTTTGATGCAGACGCGAATGCCGAAACGGGTGAACACCTCATCGACAATCTGCATCAGTTCGACTTCATTCAAGAGCGAGTCGGAGCCGACGACATCGGCGTCACACTGGTAGAACTCGCGGTAGCGTCCTTTCTGCGGACGGTCGGCACGCCAAACCGGCTGAATCTGGAAACGCTTGAAAGGCATCTGGAGTTCATCGCGGTGTTGCACCACATAGCGTGCGAAAGGCACGGTGAGGTCATAGCGCAAACCCTTTTCGCAGAAGCGTGCGGCGAGGCGGGCGGCAGAGTCGCTGCTATAGTCTTCAGCGCTGATGCCGCTGCGGAAATCTCCCGAGTTAAGAATCTTGAAGAGCAGTTTGTCGCCTTCTTCTCCATATTTACCCATCAGCGTGGAGAGGTTCTCCATAGCTGGTGTTTCTATTTGGCGGAAGCCGTAGAGGGCATATACTTCGCGGATGGTGTTGAATATATAGTTGCGCTTGGCCATTTCAACGGGGCCGAAGTCGCGTGTTCCCTTTGGGATACTTGGTTTTTGTGCCATTTTTATATGATTGATTGAAAGCAGGTTCCCGAAATAGTGTTTTCTACATTCAAGATACTATCTCCGGGAACCTGCTTTATGCGTTTGTATTACGAAGTGGGCGTTTGACATCTGTTGGCCGTTGCTCTCAGAAAAGTCTGATAAGAAAGCCTTTAGCAAAGTCTGTTGCTCTCATATAAGAAAAGCCATCCTTGTGCCAAGTCAAGCGCCCCTGTGTTGTTCGCTTAATCCGTGTTTATCCCACCTGTGAACCAGGCTTGACGTTGCCGAGGACGGAGGTCACGTTGAGCGTTCCGTCGAAGTTGACAGCCGAGAGAATCATGCCTTGGCTCTCGATGCCCATCATCTTGCGTGGCGCAAAATTGGCAACGAAGAGCACATCCTTGCCGATGAGCTGTTCTGGTTCATAATAGGCAGCGATGCCGCTGAGGATGGTGCGGTCAACGCCCGAACCGTCATCGATGGTGAACTGGAGGAGCTTCTTCGACTTCTTCACCTTCTGGCAGTCCTTGATGTGGCCGACGCGGATGTCCATCTTTTCAAACGTTTCAAAGTCAACGTTCTCCTTCAATGGCGCGGCAACATAATTGGCAGCCTCGTTGGCCTTCTTGGCGTCGTCAAGCTTCTTGAGCTGAGCCTCGATGGCTTCGTCTTCAATCTTTTCGAAGAGCAGCGACGGTGTGCCGAGCTGGTGTCCTGGCTTGAGAAGTTCGGTTGAGCCGAGCTGTTCCCATTCCGTTTCCTTGACGCCCAGCATCTCGCGGAGTTTAGCCGAGCTGAAAGGCAGGAAGGGTTCGAAGGCGATTTCGAGGTTGGCAACCAATTGCAGGGAGATGTAGAGGATGGTTTTCACACGCTCCATGTCGGTCTTGGCCACATGCCAGGGTTCGCAGTCGGTGATATACTTATTGCCGAGGCGGGCAAGGTTCATGGCCTCTTTTTGTGCATCGCGGAACTTGAAGACATCGAGGAGGGCTTCCACCTTCTGTTTCACGTCCTTGAATTCCTCAATGGCGTTGCGGTCGATGTCAAGCAGTTCGCCACATTCAGGGACAACACCATTGAAATATTTCTTCGTGAGCTGGAGCGCACGGTTGACGAAGTTGCCGTAAACAGCCACCAGTTCGTTGTTGTTGCGGTCTTGGAAATCCTTCCAGGTGAAGTTGTTGTCTTTCGTTTCTGGAGCGTTGGCCGTGAGCACATAGCGCAAAACGTCTTGCTTGCCAGGGAAGTCTTCCAGATATTCGTGGAGCCAGACGGCCCAGTTGCGTGATGTGGAAATCTTGTCGTTCTCCAGATTGAGGAATTCATTGGAAGGCACGTTGTCTGGCAGGATATAGCCGCCGTGGGCCTTGAGCATCGTTGGGAATACGATGCAGTGGAACACGATGTTGTCCTTTCCGATGAAATGCACGAGGCGCGTTGAAGGGTCTTGCCACCACTTCTGCCATGTGCCCCATTTCTCCGTTTGTGCGTCGCAGAGTTCCTTGGTGTTGGAGATATAGCCGATGGGGGCATCAAACCATACGTAGAGCACCTTGCCCTCAGCTCCCTCAACGGGAACGGGGATGCCCCAATCAAGGTCGCGCGTCATGGCGCGTGGCTGGAGATCCATGTCGAGCCATGATTTACACTGGCCATAGACGTTTGGACGCCATTCCTTGTGCTCTTCGAGAATCCACTGTTTGAGCCAGTCTTGATAGTCGTTGAGCGGTAGGTACCAGTTTTTCGTGGCCTTCTTCACCAGTCCGTGTCCCGGATTGTTTTTGTTGGTCGGGTTGATGAGTTCTTCAGGCGAGAGCGTTGCGCCGCATTTCTCACATTGGTCGCCGTATGCGCCTTCTGCGCCGCAGCGCGGGCAGGTGCCGACGATGTTGCGGTCGGTGAGAAATTCGCCCGTTACTTCATCGCAGAATTGCTCCTCGGTTTTCTCCACGAGCTTGTTGTTGTCGTAAAGCGTACGGAAGAAATCAGAGGCAAACTTGTTGTGAATCTTCGAGGTCGTTCGGCTGTAGATGTCGAATGATATGCCGAAGTCCTCAAACGATTTTTTGATGAGGTTGTGGTAGCGGTCGACCACCTCCTGGGTGGTGATGCCTTCCTTGCGGGCACGGATGGTGACAGGCACGCCGTGCTCGTCGCTTCCGCCGATGAATAGCACTTCCTGCTTTTTCAGGCGCAGATAGCGCACATAGATGTCAGCCGGCACGTAAACGCCAGCCAAGTGTCCTATATGTACACCTCCGTTGGCATAGGGTAGGGCGGAGGTGACGAGGGTGCGGTTGAATTTCTTTTCCATGGGAAATATGTCTTGCTTTTGTTGTCTGATAGGTGGGTGTGGCTGAGCATGTGCAGTTTGCAGATGATGGTCAGCACGGCATCATTTGAAACTATTCCTTCGGCTCCTCGTAGAAAGTGCCATCGGCATGTCGTTGTCTTTTCCATCGTCTGTGGCTCCATAGCCAGAGATGTGGTTGTCGCTGGATGATTTCTTCCAGTTCTGCCATGTAGCGTTCCGTCAGCTCATAGTTGGGGATGTCTTTGACGTGGTCGGTCATGAGGCGCAATCGCAGGCGGTATTGTCCGCGTCGTTCGCGCTTCACGTCGGCGAAAAACACGGCGGCATCCACTTTCTTTGCAATGCGTTCCGTTCCAGTGAAGACCGGCGTGTCTTGGTGCAGGAAGTCCACCCAGTCGTGGATGCTGTTCCATCCCGGAGCCTGGTCGGCGATGAATCCGATGATGGTGCGTTCCCCCTTCTGTTTGAGTTGGAGAATGTGTCGCATCGACTCGTATTTCGAGATATTGTCGGACCCAAAGCGGGTTCGCATCTGATAGAAGAACGAGTCGAACGCTTTGTTTTTGAGCGGGCGGTACAATTGGGCGCAGTGGGTGGTCTCACGCGTGCTCCAAAGCGGCATGGAGGAAATCCATTCCCAGTTGCAGTAGTGCCCCAAATAGATAAACACGAACGGGTGCGTTTCCAGTTCGCGTTCCATTTCTTCCATGCCCTCCACAATCATTCGCCGCTTCATTTCCTCGGGCGAGATGGAGAGCAGTTTGATGGTTTCAACCACATAGTCGCAAAACCATCGGTAGAAACGTTTTTCAATCTGTCTTCTCTCGCTCACGGAACGCTCAGGAAAAGAGCGGTCAATGTTCTTGCGTACCACCTTTCGCCGATACCCCATCACATAATAGATGACGGGGTAACAAATATCGGCCAGTGCATAAAGCACACGCAAAGGCAGATGTGAAAGCAAGCGTAAAAAGGCAATAGCTATCTTCATGACTGCAAAGTTAGAAAAAATCGTTGACAATCAATGCTGACAAGGCAGGATAAGTGGTTGCTTGGCGCTTATTTTGTGGGAGTGATCAAAAAAAATGGATGCGATATCTTGGAGATCCCCCACTGCCGGATGTTTCACGACGCATCAGGTCGCTCCGTGACAGATTTTTCCGAAGGCCGCTTTTACCATAACTTAACCATCCTGAAACAATAGTTATGCCTTGGGGATGGATGCTTTTCGATGAAAAAACTTATCTTTGCAGTTTTATACCAGACAAACAATTCTGACCACCTACTTAGAAGGAATCATCTTATGGAAGAGAATAACAAATTGCAACAGAACCATAGCGGCAACACGCCGCCCCCTGTCCCACAGCCGGCCCCGCCGCCCCCTTTCGTGGCGCCCGATGGCGACGATGAGACGTGTGGGCAGAATGTTCAGAAATCTCAGGAAGAATCAAGTTCTCAGGAAGAAGCCCCTGCCGCCCCCACGATGCCCGAGGGAGCCATGCCTTCGCCTGCACAGATGGAACGTCTCATGGAAGAGGCCGACCGCGAACTTGAGGCCTTCGATGCCAAACCCCTGCCCAATGCGGGGCTTCTCGTGCGTGCCTTCTCTTTTAAGGGACGTATCACGCGGGCAGAATACCTCATCTCTCATGCCCTCATTCCTTTCCATTTTATGCTTGTGGCGTATGTGGCCAACGTCGCTTCAGAGATAGCCTCTTTCTCTATCGGCGAGGACGCTGCTGGCAGTCTTTACAATCGCCTCATGCTCTTCTCCGGCCTCTTCATGTTCTGCTGGTTTTATACGGCACAAGGCGTGAAGCGTTGCCATGATGTCGGCTGGAGCGGCTGGTGGTTTTATGTGCCTTTCATCAACATCCCCTTGTTTTTCAAGAAAACCCGTCGGGAGACCAACCGCTATGGCCTTCCCGCCACTCTGCGTGCCACAAACGCCGAAGATGCGGCTGCCGCCACATTGGTGCGTCGCCGTGGCATTTGGTGTGCCGCCACTTGGCTCCTCTGTTCGCCCGTTTACTTGTTCCTAACCTGGCGCTGGAAAATCCAGCGGCTCTTTGCTCGCCTTCTTATGCTGTTGGTGTCGCCCTTCATCATCAGTGTGGGATACACATCGCAAGTGGCACACAAGCAGGCCAAGATTGCCCGCACCCATGAAGCGCGGGCCATCGGCTTCCTTTCGGAGAGCAACCTCGGTGTGGCGCTTCCCGTTGATGAGGCAGAATGGCGCGGCCGTGAGCGTTTTTCGGGGGCCGACACTTACGACATTTCCTTCTCGAAAGCCTTGACGGACAGCGACTATAAGCGCATTGCGGCGCTTGCCGAGAAGAAGGAAAGCGGATGGACGGCCTATCAGAATGAAGCAGAAGCCGACACCGATGACGACTATGGTTATTACCTGGAAGACTATGGCAAGCCAGCCACAGATGCGAAGGCAGAGGCACCGACATGTTTCCGCTTTGCCAAGACACTGACGGGCAGAAAGAAAAAGGAATTCAATGTGACGCTGACCATTCTCAAACAGGAGAAGGAAGCCAAACTGACAGTTCAGGCTGCGAAGTGACAGACATTTCAGGGGTGCTCCGTATAGGAGCGCCACCTGTTTTCACGACCATCTTATCTTGTAACATCAAATGACATTCAATCATCCCGTTTCCCTCATCGCCCTCTTCTGTCTGCTGCTCGCATCCCCCTGCCGCGCCGCCCGTTCGGCCGAGGGGCCAGAGAAACCGCAACTCGTCGGCAAGAAAGTCCATTTGAATGACGACGAACAAGAGAAACTGCGCCGCTGGAAAGCTGGTGAGACTGTGTCGCCGCAGGCTGTGCGCCGCTATGGTGAATGGCGCTGCTTTTCGGCCGACACCATTTCCAATGCCGTATTTGCACGCATGTGGGGAAAGAGCTACAAGAAAGGGTGTAGCATTCCACGCAGCAAATTGCGTTACGTCAAAGTGTTGCACATCAACGGCGCGGGGGAGATACAGTTGGGCGAACTGGTCTGCCACGCCGACATCGCTGCCGACCTCGTCAGCATTTTCCGCGACCTCTACCGTGCTTCCTATCCCATCGCACGCATGGTGCTGATTGATAACTATGGGGCGCAAGACCGCCCGTCGATGGAGGCCAACAATACCTCATGCTTTAATTACCGAACCGTTGCCGGCACCCGCAAACTATCGGCTCATAGCCGTGGCCGTGCCATTGATATCAATCCGCTTCACAATCCCTGCGTGAAAAGTCGCGCCGACGGCACGCTCCGCGTAGACCCCGAGAAAGGACGCCGCTATGCCGACCGCACCAAGTCCTTCAAATATAAAATCTCACACAGCGACCTCTGCTATCGTCTCTTCAAGCGCCACGGCTTCGTCTGGGGCGGAGATTGGCGCAGTCTGAAAGACTATCAGCATTTCGAAAAGCCCTAAGGCCCAACAAACCGCAGTCCGCAGATTCCATGCGAAGCTTGTTCAAAGGCAAGGAAATAAGTCCCACACAAAACAGGTGGACTTGTTTCCTTGCCTTTTATTTTTCATAAACAACGAGCGGCAATAAATTCGAACTTAATATCTAATAATTCGAAACTAATATCTAACAACATACGTTAAATATGATATTCCATAGGTAGTTTTTGTTTGAATCCGCAACCAACGAATATACATTTAAGGTATCTTTGTCAGTAGAAAATCTAAAACATTAGATAATTCCCTCAACCATCTAAAACATGAAAGAATTCAATACATTGACACGTGCCGAAATGCAGATAATGAATATTCTGTGGGATAAGGGTTGTGGTATGACCACGCACGAGATTATCGACGCATATCCCGAGCCACATCCCGCTTATTCCACTATCGCCACGTTTATGAAGATACTCACCCACAAGCAATACGTCAGTTCGTACAAGCGTGATGGGGGTGGCAAGACATACGTGTTTTCTCCTCTCATAACAAGGGCCGAATACACACGTCATGCAATGAAGGAAGTAAAGAAATCGTTCTTTGGCGGCAGTCTTCATTCGCTCATTTCGTTCTTTGTGAAAGAAGAAAATATCTCGGATGAGGAACTGGAGGAGATACTTAGTCTGATAGACAAGGGTACGGAGAAAAGAGACATTTCAAAACAATGAGAACCAAGATACAATCTTATTAAGAACCATGATGCTACCTTATATTATAAAATCAGCCATGGCATTGGCGCTGCTATATGCTTGCATTATACCATTGCTTGAAAAGGAGACCTTTCATCGGCTCAACCGAATCGTAATCCTTGGATGTTTGGTTATATCGTTTGCTATTCCATTGGTTCACTTCCCCAGTGGTACAAATCCAATAGTAGATAAGGTTCGTCAGGCGGTTCTACTGCCGGAGGTACTGATAAACGGCAATGCAAAAGAACAGTCTGTATGGAGTTGGTCTGACATTATAGTCTGTATATACACAATTGGAGTCGTGGCTATATTCTCGATGACAGTCGTTCAAACCGTGCGTCTGATAAAGCAGCTGCGCCAGTGCGAGCATACCACCGACAACAAAGGCAACACCATAATTCTAACCGATTATGCAACGAGTCCGTTCTGTCTCTTTCACTACATCGTGATGAGCCGTGACGACTATGCCAACAACCGCAGTTTCATACTAACACATGAGCAAGAGCATATACGCTTAAAACACTGCATAGACCTCATCCTTCTTCAGATAGCCACTATCATGCAGTGGTTCAATCCTTTCGTGTGGCTGATAGGCAAGAATCTGAAAGCCATACACGAATTTGAGGTGGATGAAGCAGTATTAAACAAGGGCATTAATGCAACACAATATCAAAAATTTCTTGTAATCAAGGCGGTCGGCAATCGTCTGCAGCCATTTGCCAACAACCTTAACAATGAGTCACTAAAACGAAGAATCATTATGATGAATCAGAAGAAATCAAACAGATTGATGATGCTCAAGACATTGTTCATTATCCCAGTGGCAACACTGGCAATCAGTGTATTTGCCAGCAACACAAACGTGAGCACTATGGCAAAAGCAACCACCCTCACTGCAACCACCCTATCAACAATCGATATGCAGACACAACAGCCTGACACAAAAGCCTATAAAGTTGTTGAGGTGAAGCCACAATTTAAAGGCGGCGAATCTGCAATGATGGAATTTATCGCTAAGAATGTGAAATACCCTCAAGCTGCTATCGATGCAACACTGCAAGGCAAGACGATCGTAGGTTTTGTTGTAAGAAAAGACGGAACTGTAAGCGACGTGCACATCAAAAAGTCATCAGGTCATGCTGTGCTCGACAAAGAGGCTATGCGTGTGGTGAAGACTATGCCGGCGTGGAAACCAGGAAAACAAAAGGGCAAGCTTGTAAACGTGAAATGCAATGTGCCGATAAATTTCAGAATCCAATAATTGAGAGGAGGGAATGTAAAAGTGCATGAACTGTATTATTGCTATTTGGTAAAATGACTATCTTTGTATAAGATAAGCTTCGCCTCGGCATAGCGTCCAAGCAAGCTTGACGCTATGCTCTCGACTTGCATTACCTTTGCATAAGATAATTCTAAGGGCTGATACCTCGTGTGAGGAGTGTCAGCCCTAATTTTTTTGTTTGAAAAATTTTTACTGCACAGCAATAATAAAAATGTTGGTTTATATTTGCGTATCACAACATAAATATTTAAATTTGCAAACATAGGGGTGGCAAATGTTTATCGTTTGTTTTAAAAACTAAATATGAGCAGGCGGAAAAAACATCCCGTAAAGACAGATCATAGTGTTGAACCTATATAGAAACATCGTTGGAAATCAATTATTTAATCTCAATTGCCCCATCCGTTGCCAGTCTCTTTCAACCATTCTCTCGAAAAAGAGATTTAACATTCAACACAGATGTCAACCTCTGCGGAGCCGCCACTGGTTTAAATAGCACTTATTTAACATCATTCAAAGATAAAATCAATAACTTCAAAATTTTATCCTATGAAAAAGCAATCTTTCCAAATGAAACAATGGGCAAAGGTTTGTCTTGCCCTCTCGTTGGGACTGCCCCTCACGGCTTGTGTCGACGACAGCTACGATGCCAGCAAGGACATTGACATGACGATGGGTCTCGGTTCTCAAGGACTGCAGCTCAAACTTGGTAACACCGAAAATATCATGCTTGCCGACCTCCTCGAGGAGGACGAGAACTTGAAAACGGACGCACAACACACTTATTACCTCATCGAAAGCGGATGCACAAACGTTAATTTCAGTGTCGACAGAATGAATGCCTACATTGACAACGCAGTGCTCTCGCCGTCATTGGAAGTGCTCAACTATTCCAAGTTGCAGGAATTGATTCCAGCAACGGCAGGAAGTCTGAACGTTCCAGAAGGATTTGTTTATCAGATCAACAACCTGACGGCCGATAACAGCATGAATTTCAAGTTCGACAACATCAGCAGTGTTGTCAAGCAAGTGAAGTCAATCACCCCTGCTGCGGGAACGAAACTCAAGATTAGCATGGCTTTGGAGCAAAACGGCATGTATTTCGTCGTTCGAGATGTCGACAATCTGAAAATCAAGCTACCGAAATACTTGCAGGTGGCCAATCCAACCAATGCCACCATCGCCGGACAGGTCGTTTCGGTCAATCCGCGTCACAATGTCAACTCAACGAAAATCGACCTCGCTGAGATGGACATCGCCAAGATTGTCCTTGACGGCAACGACGGCAAAGTCAACAGCGGAACGCTCAGCATTCCGAATACCGAAGTTTCGCTCTCTGGTGACTTCAAGGTCTCCGCTTCACGCGCCTTCACTCCGACCACAGGTAGCAAACTCACGCTCCACGTTTATCTCCACATGGGTAACACCCTCGTCGGACAAAACGAAGTGGTCTTCGACAATGTGACGGGACGTTTCGACCCAGACATCGCTCCAACCATCGAAAGCATCAATATCAAGGACAATCTGCCCGACTTCCTCGACAGCGACGACGTGACCATCCAGGTGGCCAACCCGACGCTCAAGTTCATGGCCGACCTCTCAAACGTGCCAGCCTCCATCGAGTTTAATGCCGGACTGAAGGCCAACAAGAAAGACGGCACAGTGGCTGCCAGAGTCAACCTTCCTGCATCGGGCAATGCCACGCTCTTGAAAGAGAAGAAAAACCATGTCTACTTCTATGAAGATGCCGCCGCAGGTCCTTACTCTCCTGAGGCCATCGAAGCAACGGCCAAGAAATTCCAGGTCGACGGCATCAGCAGCCTCATCACCAAGCTGCCCGACAACATCTCTGTCGATCTCAAGGAAAACCGCCGCGTGAAGCTCGTTGACGAAGATGTGACCATCCAATTGGGTCGCACCTACAATTCCGACATGTCTTACGACCTCTACGTGCCGTTCACCTTCAACAACGGTTTGAACATCGTTTACAACGACTCTGTGACGGGCATGAACAAAGACCTCAAGGATTATGAAGCCGATGGTTTGGTCGTAACAGCCAACATCTTCAATGCCGTTCCGCTCGACCTCACCGCAACTGTCATCCCTGTTGACGTCAACGGACGTGTCATCAGCGAAATCGTTGTCTCAGAAGCTAACGTCGCTCCCGCACAGCCCAAGTCGGTGCTCGCCAACGAAGCCGAAGTGACTGCCACAGGTGTGGAAACTCCCGTGCAGATTACCATGAAGCTCACCGACCCGAAGGCCCTCAAGCGTCTCGATGTGCTGCGTCTCCGCATTCAGGCCGCTGGCACACAGACTGCCGGACAGAAAGCCGTGCTTTCATCGCTGCAATACATAAAAGTCAAGGACATCCGACTGAAACTCAAAGGTCAAATCATTGCTGATTTCAACTGATGAACTGATTCGTTTTTAGTCACGTAAAAAAATCTCACGTATGAAAACTATATTCAAAAAAATAGCAGCCGGACTTGTTCTTTCTTCAGCATTGCTTCCGGCACAGGCCCAGGAATTCCGCACGTCTTATTTTATGCAGACGAGCAATTTCCGCCATCAAATGAACCCGGCGCTCATCGATGCCCCCTACGTCTCTTTTCCCTTCATGGGCAACATCAACGTTGGGGCAACGGGTAACATGGGTTACAAAAACTTCATCTACAAGCTTGAAGGCAACCCGCTCTACGACCAGACCACCTTCATGAGCCCAACCGTTTCGGCTTCTGATTTCCTCGGCGGTTTGCACGATAAAAACCGTGCCGACATCTATGTCAACTATAACCTCTTCTCCGTGGGCTTCCGTGGCTTCAAGGGAATGAACGTCGTTGAGCTCAACCTGCGCTCCAACACCAACATCACCTTGCCCTACGAACTCTTTGAATTCATGAAGACCGCAGGCGAGAAGGAATTCTATCAGCTCCACGACATCGGTGCCCGTTCGCAAAATTATATGGAGCTCGCCTTGGGACACAGCCACCGCATCAACGACCGCCTCACCGTCGGAGCTAAGGCGAAATTCCTCTTCGGCGTGGCTTATGCCGACTTCAAAGTCAATCAGCTCAACCTCACCATGAACGGCGACGAATGGCGCGTTCAGGGCGATGCACGCCTCAAGGCATCCGTCTTGAAGAGCGAGTTCGACTATGAAGGCCCTGAAAAGAACGCTCCCGACGGCCGCCGCCGCGTGAAAGGGCTCGATGACGTTAGCTTCGGAATGCCCGGCTTCGGTATGGCCTTCGACCTCGGCGCCTCCTATAAGGTGATGGACGACCTCACCGTTTCAGCCGGTCTCACCGACCTCGGCTTCATCAGTTGGGGAAAGACCAAGCAGGCATCTTCTGCTGGCGACTACACCTTCAGTGGTTTCAACAACATCTATGCCGGTTCAAACAACACGGGCAGCAACAAGCTCGGCGACCAGTTTGAAGATCTCGGCGACGACCTCGAAGAGATGTTCTCCGTTTATGATGACGGCGAAACGAGCACAACGCAGGCCCTGGCCGCCACGCTCAATGTCGGTGCTGAATACACGTTGCCGATGTATCGTCGCCTCCATTTCGGCTTCCTCTACACTGGCCGCATTCATGGTCTCTATTCTTACCACCAGGCCATGCTCTCAGCCACCGTCCGCCCGGTCAACCCCATTGAAATTTCGGTCAATACCACGGCTGGCGGAACAGGATGCTCTCTTGGTGCCGCCCTCAGCCTGAAGGCAAAACACTTCAACTTCTACGTTGGTTCCGACCGCATTCTCGGCAAGGTCAACAAGCAGTTCATTCCGCTCAACAACCTCAATGCCAACGTCAACTTAGGTATGACCTTCCCGCTCTGATAGACACTGTCTCTCCTTATAGGTAGGGTGTTCAAAATCCAGAAAAAATCCCGCACGATTTTTGACCAAATAAACGCTATAACTCACTGATATTCTGCAACAATTATATGCATAATGTATCGGAATGGAAATCCTGCACGATTTTAAAATTGCAGTTTGTTGATTTACTGTTAGTTAGGTATCTATTTTTGGAATAATTTGGACATGAAAATTATGAGGATTTTGAACACCCTACCTTATAGGGGATGATTTAGTAATGTTGAAAGAATAAGTTCTGCAATTTTGCACCTGCATTTTTGAGCTATTTTTGAGCTTATTAGAAGGAGCAATGCGAGCATTGTGACTGAGAATAAGTTCGAAAAGAGCCGAAAAGGCAGGGGAGTATATAAATATTACTTGCCAACGGCAAAATTGCGGAAGTTATTTTTTCAACATTACTTACATACAAAAAACGCATAAGACCCGGAACAACTTCTGGTTCTTATGCGTTTTTTCCTTTCCTGGGTGGCTCCCTTAGCCGCGAAGATTATTCTTCACGCTTGAACTTCATCATGTCCTTTCTCAGATGCTTGCGCAAATAGCCTCCCATCGTGAAGCGCACACGGACACGCTTGATGTTGCCAATGCCCACGTCTTCCTTCTTTTCAACAGGGTTGCTCACAATCGTCGGACGGAACGAGCCCAGATAGCCGAACCTCACGGAGCGCCCCTTCTTCAACACGTTCTCCACCTCTTCTTGCGTGGCAGAGAGCACCGACACGATGTCGGGCAACGACAAGGTGCACATCACGGAAATCTCCTTGGCAATCTCTTCCAGGTCTGTGGCTTTCTGCTTGCCGATTTGGGGATAGAATTTAACACTGGCGTCAACTGGATTCTTTTTGGCTTTTACGGTGTAGTTAATCATGGTAAATTGATAAATTTTAATGGTTGATAATTGTGTTTTTGAGATAAGTAATGGTAAATAAATTGACCACCTACTTATCTATTGGCAATTGCTACTTGTTTTATTACAGAAAGCGCAGACAGGAGGTCGGGGCAGACTTGACAATGCCCCTTCCGTTTCCAGCCCCCTGCATGCCATGAGCCACCTTATGCCTTGTCGCTCACCTTTTCAAATTTGAGACCGCTCACGTCGCTGTTGAAAATCTGCGACAGGCGTCCGCTCTGAGTGTATGCCACGCGCAATCGCTCGATGTTTGCAACGCCAGCCTTTTCCTTGGTGTCTGCTGGCGTACCCTTGATGGTCAGTCGAAACGAGCCGAGGTCTCCGAAGCGCACGCTGTTTCCGTCAGTGATGTGCTTGGCAATGCTCATCTGCAACGCCGACAAAACGGCCTTCACGTCGTGTTCCGTCACCGTACACTTCTCAGAGATACTGCTGGTGATGCTCAACAATTCCACGTGGTCAACGGGAGCCACCTGGGCATAGTACTTCACTTCCTTGGTAATGGGGTTCTTCTTAGCTTTTGCAATAAATGGAATCATGGTTTTGATAAATTGTTAAGGTGAATAATTAGTGTTTTGTCTTTATCTGCCTGAAGAGGAGTGTTGGGCGCCCTTCCGGTGTGGCTCCTCATCCAGCGCTGAATGACAATGCAAAGTTACGACGTCCTCAATGTCCGCTTCCACTTTATGCACTTTAACTCCCCCAAAAACCACACTTTTTTCAGTTCCTAACCCGTTAGCTTCTAACCTATTGCAACTTTTTTGCACGGAAAAATAAAAAAGAGCGGGCAGAGGGGTGGAAGAAGAGGAATTTCTGCCCTTCAGAAATATAAAGGGATGTTCTATAAATTAGTTTTAATGGAGATTCTTTATTTAGGATTGACTTGGCCGCTTTTACAGTTCTCACTCGCATCTTGCTGTATTTCAAAGACTCACATAGCTCGCTATGCTCGTCTTTGAAATACAACAATCTGCTTCGCGATAAATGTAAAATCGGCTCAAGCTAATTTATAGAACACCCCTAAAACAATTCCCTTCCTTGCCCTTCGTCACATTGACGGAAAATCATTAATTTTGTATGAAGAGGGCTGAAGCGCTTGGCATGGCCACACAGGTTTCAGCAATGCCAAGCGGAAAACCGATTCTGGTTGCCTCTCCAAAACAGGAAAGTTCATCCTCCCATAGGAACGCAAGCCCGATGCTGTGTCCCTTCAACATCATGCGGAGGAAATCTATATCATGTGATTATGCAAGACCCGAATATCCCGACAGGTGTTTATGAGCAAATTATCAACCGCCTCTTCAATCTGAAATTAAGCAGAATGGACGCTGAGCGTTTCTACATCGGAAAGAAACAGATTTCAAAGGACGACGCGGTTCACATCTTGAGCAAATATCTGCAACGTCTCATCGAAGTTGCGTTCGTTGGCGTGCCCGATGACCAGGAAGTTGGAAAATACACGGATTTTGTCAATTCCGTCATCAAGACCTTAGGCAGGGAGTTTGATGTTGACGACACGGAACTTGATTTGATTGATGCCCAAAAGAGCATTCTGACGGCTGTTATCGACCGCACAAACTGCGAATACCCCGACATAGAGAAACATTTGCAGGCCATTATGCCCGTCACCTCGCTGAGTCGCAGTGCCTTGTTTTTCGGAGGCAGGGGGCCTGCCGACATGGAGAGCGAATTAAACCGCGAGATTCTTTGCTCTGACGAGATATGTTGGGTGGTGTCTTTCATCAAGACGAGCGGTTTAAACTTGCTGTGGAACAGTTTGAAGAAATTCACAAGCGAAGGGAAAAAACTCCGCGTCATTACAACCACCTATACGGGGGCAACGGATTACGATGCCGTTGCCCGTTTGTCCATGCTGCCCAACACGGAGGTGAAAATCTCATACGACGGCACGCAAGACCGTCTGCACGCCAAATCCTATATCTTTCTCAGAAATTCGGGGTTCCACACGGCCTACATCGGTTCCAGTAACCTCTCTCGCTACGCTTTGAAAGATGGCAAAGAATGGAACTTTAAAGCCACGCAGTTTGAATTGCCGCAGGTGATAGAAGAGGTGCGCAACTCGTTTGAAACCTATTGGTGTGATGAAACATTTGAGACGTTCATTCCTGGCGTGAGCGACGAACGGCTGAAAAAGGCGCTGGGCACAGACTGGGAGACCCCGTTGCTTGATTTCTCAGCGCTCGATCTGATGCGTGCGAAGGATTATCAGCAGGAAATATTGGAAAAACTTGACGTGGAACGCCACGTGCACGGACATTTCCGCAACCTTGTGGTGGCTGCTACGGGTACGGGAAAAACCGTCATAGCGGCTTTCGACTTCAAACGCTATCGTGAAGCGCATCCCGACTGTCATTTTCTTTTCATTGCCCATCGTCAGGAAATTTTGCGACAGGCCATGCAGACCTTCCGCATTGTCCTTGATGACCCCAATTTTGGCAGTTTGTGGGACGGCGACCACGAACCGTCCAGCTATCAGCATGTTTTCGCGAGTAAGGACACATTGCGTAATCGCTTGGATGGTTTGCAACTCACGGCAGACTATTACCAATATATGGTGGTGGATGAAGTGCACCACATTGTGGCTCCGACATACGTCAAACTGATGACTTGCTTCAAGCCCCAAATCCTCCTCGGTTTGACAGCCACGCCTGAGCGTACTAATGAACAAGAAGATATTACGGTTTTCTTCGATGGGCACATTTCTGCGGAAATCCGTCTGCCGGCAGCCCTCAACGCCGGCCTCCTTGCGCCTTTCCATTATTATGGCATACCCGACAATGTGGATTTGTCGGAAGTGAAATGGAGCGGACATGGTTACGATATAGCCGAATTGTCGCGCATTTACACGCAGAACGATTTTCGAACGGGTCTCATTCTGAAGAAGATGCAGGAATATATTGGAAACAGCCGCCTGCACCGCGTGCGAGCGCTTTGCTTCTGTGTCGACAAGGAGCATGCCAAATTCATGAATGCGAAGTTCACGTTGGCAGGACTGAAAACGGCGGTGCTGACGAGCGACGATAGCGACCGCCATCGCCTTCTCGTGAAAAAGCAGCTTCAGGCTGGCACCATCAATTACCTCTTCGTCGTCGACCTCTTTAATGAAGGTGTGGACATTCCTGAAATCGACACGATTCTCTTCCTCCGTCCAACGGAGAGCGTCACGGTGTTCCTTCAGCAGTTTGGCCGAGGCCTGCGTCTGCATAAAGGCAAAGACCACCTCACCGTGCTCGACTTTGTGGGCCATTCGCGTGCGGAGTTTAGCTATAAAGACCGCTTTGAGGCGTTGATAGGCCGTCATTCGCGCAACATCAAAGACGAGATAGAGGGCGGTTTCACAAATGCCCCCTTCGGATGCAAAATCATATTGGAAGACAAGGCAAAAGAAGAAATCCTTGCCAACATCGAGGGGTATCTTCGAAGCTTGAATAAAAACCGAATAATCAAGGAGATAGCGGCTTATCATAAGGTTTGCAAAAACACGTTTTCTTTGAAGGGCTTCTTGGCTTATAGTCATGTGCCGTTCCATAAGCTCTATGGCAGCCAGACGTGGGGCGAACTGTGTCAGTTGGCAGGTGTCAAGAAAGAAGTGTCTGCCCATTCAGCCCAGATAAGATACGCGGTCAGAACCAAGTGGCTGGCAACAGATTCGTTCTCCTATCTCACTCAGCTGCTGCGCTTTGCCGAATGCGGATTCAGATGCGATGTGGCTGCTTTTTCCGAAAAGGAGAGGCGGTGTGCTGTGATGCTCTACTACGATTTGTTTGACAAGGCAGGCTTTTACCCCAATCTTGAAAGCATGTTTTCCGACCTGGCCTCCGATCATTTGTTCATTCAGGAGTTCAAGGAAGTCATCTCTTATTTGAGGGAAAAATGTTCTGCGCCAGAGAAAGAAGATAATTCTGTTTATCGGGAATGGAACCCGCTCCATTTGCATGGCGTGTACACCAAAGCACAAATACAGGCGGCACTTGGCCTTTCAACCATTGAGCGCAAGTCTTCTTCGCGCGAAGGTTTCGAACGCTTGAAGGATATTAAACTGGAAGCCATGTATGTCGACATCATTAAGCAACGTGAGGAGGGCTCTATGACGGCATATAAAGACTACGCCCAAAATCGCGAGTTCTTCCATTGGGAAACGCAAAACCGTGTGCGCGAAGGCAGTCGTGAGGCTGAGGCTTACCGAAACGGCGAAAACAACATGCTCTTGTTCGTCCGACAGCAGGTGGAACATCCCGAATATGGTTGCAGAATGGGATTCACCTATCTCGGACAGGTAACAATGAAGAGCATAGAGGGGTCGAAGCCGATGCAAATCGTGTGGCATTTAAATACGCCGATGCCTGAGGCAACCTATGCTTTTGCAAGTCAGTATAAGGCAATCGGGTGAATATGCAGGAGAGATTTTTGTAAGATATTTACAATCAGCGAATTGCGCAAGATTAAAAAAGAATGAAGCAGATAGGAACAAAACTCTTTTCGCAGCGTGATAATCATAAAGAAAAGGAGGTATGTGACATGAATGAGCCAAAGAAACATATTATGGAGGACGGTATCGTCCATACAAATTCCGATTACCAACACTTGGTGAGTGACATCTCACAATTGTGGTGTCAAGCCAAGGAAAACGCCTATACTGCCGTAAATACGGAGTTGCTGACGTCAAACTGGCTAACAGGTAAGTATATCGTTGAGTTTGAGCAGGGAGGAAAAGAAAGAGCTGAGTACGGAAAGCAGTTGCTCACAAATCTTGCAAAGGACTTGACCATAAGAAATGGTAAGGGATTTAATCGTAGTAACTTGACTTATATGAGGAAGTTGTATCTTGCATTCCCAAAAAGTGGGACGCTGTCCCACAAATTGACGTGGAGCCATTATTACGAATTGTTGAAATGCGATGACCCTATGGAGCGGCAGTTCTATATGAAGCAATGCATCAATGAGGGTTGGAAGGTAAGGGAGCTGAAACGCCAAATGAAGAGCTGTTTGTTTCAGCGTTTGGCTTTGAGCACCGACAAGGAGGGCGTATTGGCTTTGGCAAATGAGGGGCATCAGGTGATGACCGCCGAAGATATCATCCGCGACCCATTCGTGTTGGAGTTTACTGGACTTCCTAAGAAAAAACGCTACAAAGAGAGTGAATTAGAGAATGCGCTGAAAACCAATATGGAACAGTTCCTTCTTGAACTCGGACGAGGTTTTGCTTTTATTGGCAGACAGTATGTGATACCAGTTGGTGGCAGACAGCTAAAGGTGGACTTGGTGTTTTACCACTGCATCTTGAAATGCTATGTGCTGATAGACCTCAAGCGGGCAGAGATTAAGCATGGCGACATTGGGCAGATGAACCTATATCTCAATTATTTCAAGGCTGAGATATGTCAGCCCGACGATAATCCCCCTATAGGTATCGTGCTTGGCGCACGCAAGGATGAGCTGCTGATGGAATATGCGCTGCAAGGTATTACTAACCAACTCTTTGCCGCTCGCTATCAACTCTACTTGCCTAAGAGGGAGGAACTGCAAGCCGAGTTAGACAAATTGTTGAATCAAACGAAAGAGGACCGAGTATGAATGAACCAAAAATAAGATTCAAAGGATTTGAGGGGAGTGGGAGAAAGTGAAAGCTGATGCGATTTTCAAAACTGTAAATGAAAGGAACAGACCTGATTTACCAGTATTATTTTAGCTTATCATCTAACCCCGAAATTTAAGAAAATAAATGAATCAGAGAAAGACAATTGAAGTCGTGGCGGCCGTCATCTGTGACGGCGAAAGGGTGTTTGCCACGCAGAGAGGCTACGGCGAATGGAAGGACTGGTGGGAGTTTCCTGGCGGAAAAATAGAGCCGGGAGAGACGCCAGAGGAGGCGCTGGTGAGAGAAATCAGGGAGGAACTGGCAACGGAGATTGTAGTCGGACCGCTGCTCACAACGGTGGAGCACGACTATCCGAAGTTCCATCTCATCATGCACTGCTACCTCTGTCGGGTGGGCAGCGGAAAACTCACGCTGTTGGAACATGAGGCGGCGCGGTGGCTGTTGCGCAGCGAATTGGATTCTGTGGAGTGGCTACCGGCCGACGAGCCTGTGGCAAGGATGGTGGCTGGGATGCAGAAGGCGGTTGGGAACGCTTGATGATGGTGGCGGAAATATGGTTGTTGATTCAGTCCCTATACTTTTTAGCGAACGCGGGACGTGGCACGACCGAACGCAGGACGAGACGCAATCGAACGTAGGGCGAGACGCAATCGAACGCAGGACGGCGTTCGCTAAAAAGTATAGGGACTGGATTTTTATGCCTTCCGTCTGTTGTTGTTGAACCGCGAGGTGAAGTCAGATTGTGCGCTGGCGTGCGCTTTCATTCTGTCAAAAAAAAGACCGACCACAAACGCCTTTGTATTGGCGTGTGTGGCCGGTCGGTTTATATTTTGCCAGAGCGTCGGCAGAATGGTGCTGGCGTTCCAGATGAAAGAGAACATCAGAAATAAATCGTGGCCTGTGCGGTGAAGGTGTTGGCACGAATGTCGTTGTTCGTTGAGCCGCCGATCATGCTGCCGTTGCCGGAATATTCTAAGAGCGTTTTGCCAGTGTCGCTCAGCGCGAAGTTGTAGCCCACGCCGATTTCCAGGTGGCCCAATACCTTGACGCCGCCGCCCACGTTCCATGTGGTGGCCATATTCTCGCGTTCAAACATGCCGTTGCCAAAGGTGTAGTCCTTGTTGCCGATGTTGAAGTCAAACTGCGGACCCGTGGTGAGAAACACAGAGGCAACGCTGCCAAGGCCGATGCTGTAACGCAGATTGACAGGGACGGAGATGCTGCGGCTCGTTTCGTAGGTCGTGTTTTCGAGCGCACACAACTGGTATTTCTGCTGCGAATAAAGCAGCGCACCGTCGAGGCCGAAGCCCATAGCAAGGTTGAGGTGAGCCTTCGGGCCGATAAACCATCCAGCTTGGTTGTCGGAGCTGAAGATGTTTTTCTTTTCTCCCTTCACTTTCAGTTTCGTCAAGTTCAAACCGCCAGTCACGCCCCAGTCAAAGCCGAAGGCCGAAGCCGGTGTGGCCCATGCCATAGAGAGCAAAAGGGCCAGTGTCATCATGATTTTCTTCATTGTCTTTTAGTATTTATTTGGTTGTTATTTGGTAATGGTGAAAGAATAAGTTGACCAATTTTGACCTGTATTTTTGTTGCTTTTGGTATTTGGAAGAGGGAGCATAGCGGGCTATGTGACCGATGACAAATACCAAAAACGGCAAAAAGACAGGGCATAAGAAATAACTCCTTACTCCACAAAATTGGTCAAGTTATTTTTTTACCATTACTTAGGATTACATGCCAAGCATTTTCTCAACGGCATAGGCGCCAATGCCGGCTAAATAGCCAACGAAGGCAATCCACGTGATGTGGCGCATATACCATCCGAAGGTGATTTTCTCCAGTCCCATCACCACCACGCCAGCAGCCGAACCGATGATGAGCATAGAGCCTCCCACGCCGGCACAGTAGGCGAGCAGTTGCCAGAAGATGCCGTCGACGGCGAAGTCGGTGCCGGGGGCGATGTCATACATGCCCATGCAGCCAGCCACGAGGGGCACGTTGTCGACAATGCTGGAAACGACACCGATGACGCCCGTCACGATGTAGTGGTTGCCGCCAGAGGCTTCGTTGAGCGCCTGTCCGAAGGTTCTCAGAACGCCCGTTTCCTGCAGGGTAGCCACAGCCATCAGGATGCCGAGGAAGAAAAGGATGGTGCTCATGTCGATGCGTTTGAGCAGTTGCGTCACGCGCATCTGCATGCTCTCGTCGACATGGCCCTTAGAGCGGTAGAAAAATTCCGTGATGCTCCAGAGCAGACCCAGCACGAGCAGGATGCCCATGAAAGGAGGCAGACCCGTGAGGAAACGGAAGATGGGCACGAAGATGAGGCCGCCCACACCGATGAAGAACACCATGTTGCGTTCCAAACGTGAGAAATGGAGCGCATCGCCAGCTTCTGCCGTGTGGTTCGTTTCCAACTGTCCTTTGAGCTTGAACTGCAGCAGGAATGTCGGCACCACCACTGAGATGATGGAAGGGATGAGGAGTTCCTTGATGACGCCGCCCGTCGTGATGTTGCCCTTGATCCAGAGCATGATGGTCGTGACGTCGCCGATGGGCGAGAATGCGCCGCCTGCGTTGGCTGAGAGAATGATGCAGGAGGCATAGATGAGTCGGTCTTTATGGTCTTTCACCAGTTTGCGCAACACCATGATCATCACGATGCTTGTTGTGAGGTTGTCGAGCACGGCTGAGAGCACAAACGTCATAAACGTCACGCGCCATAGCAGCGTGTGCTTGTGTTTGGTTTGCAAACGGTCGCGAACAAAGTTGAAACCGCCGTTGGCGTCCACGATTTCCACGATGGTCATAGCGCCCATGAGGAAGAACAGGATTTCGCAGGTGTCGCCAAGGTGTGAGAGCAGGATGTGCTCGTTGACCCACTGGGACACGTCGGCAGCGGGAATGTTCATGCCGCGGAAACTTTGGATGAAGGAGCCGGCATCAAGCATGTAGAGCACCCAACATCCAACACACATCAGCAGGGCGGGGGCCGCCTTGTTGATCTTCAAAACGCTCTCAAGGGCTATGCAGAGATAGCCGATGACAAACAGAGCAACGATAAATGTAATCATGTAGTGTTTAGTATTTTGGTTTTGGTGATTATTTCTCTCGAGGAATCGCCATGGGGCTGTCGGCGCGTAATTTTTCAGTGACAAACCTCCAGCGGGGTGTTTTCCGCCTATTCTGTGGTGCAAAGAACGGCAAAAAAATCGAGGAAGCCAAAGATTTTCAGTGTCAATCTCGTTGCAAGATGATAAAAGCCGTGTCGGGAGCCGTTGTATTCGAAAAAAATGATGTAATTTTGTCTGTGCAGAAGCGCTCTTGTAGTTCAATGGATAGAACAATGCTCTCCTAAAGCGTAGATTTGGGTTCGATTCCCAACAGGAGTACCAGATTGAACAGCGGCGTACGTTCCACGCTCAAAAGAAATGGCGCCGCATCTGATTTTTCAATATCAAAAGACAGAAGGCATGTTAAGATTGAATTGCTTTTTCAGCGCACACGAGGGCAAATATGAAGAGGCTCTCGACGCAGCTTTGGCTCTGACGGCTTGCTCACGCAAGGACGAGGGCAATGTGGCTTACGACACTTTTGAAAGTGCCACGAATCCCGATGTGTTCATGATTTGTGAAACATGGGAGAACGAGGAAGTTTTGAAAAAACACATGGAGGCCGAGCATTTCAAGCTCTATGTGGGTCAACTCGAGCAACTCGGCACGCTGAAGCTTGAGCAGTTTGATTTCCCCAAGAAATAGCCTTTTCCAAGAAAAGTTTTATGTCATGATATCAGGGCGGAGGAGCATCCATTGCGATGTGGCCTCCGCCCTGTCTTTTTGTGGCAAGGTGAAATTAGCCTCAGCCGAAGTATTGTGGGGATGGAATTGGATGGTAGCAGTGGGGGATGATGAATCGTGAGTATATACCAGGAGAATAAGGGATATTTTTGAGGCGACAATGCTTCGCCGCATCGGACGCTTGTGCTGCCTTGTACAAACTTTCGCCGTGAGGTTGGCTTGCCTGCGGCAGGCGAGTAGAGCGGCGGCAGCGCCCCCCGAGGGGTAGGACGCTCAAAATCCAGGGAAAATGCGGCAGAATATTGAGACCTTTGGCATTTTGCACGACAGCAGCAATAAAAATTCCCCGCCAAAAGGTGTGATTTTCGCAATACTTCCTTAACTTTGTCCTATAAGTAATGGTGAAAGAATAAGTTGACTAATTTTGCCCTGTTGACAGGGCATAAGAAATAATTCCTTATTCCACAGAATGTACCATTACTAAACTCATCCAATAATCAAAGCAAACAGAAACACAAGATGGCAGATAAAGGGAAGCATTTCACATTCCTTGTCATTGCGCTCTTTTGCAGTTCTCTGGCTCATGCCCAAAAGCAAGTGCCGACAGAACAGAAGGATTCCATTGACAACAGGAACGACATTATAAAAATGGCGGACAACCACTCCGCAAAGGGAGGAATAAACAATGTCCTTGACGTGTTGAGCGGTCAGGCGGCTGGTGTCAACGTGTCCTCCAATGGTCTCGACCGTATGGCCATGCTCAATAGCGTACGCGTGCGCGGTACGACCTCCATCATTGGCGGAAACGACCCTTTGGTGCTGATTGACGGAGTCACGTCCGATGTGCTTACCCTCTCGACAATCTATCCTGCTGACATCGAAAGTTTCCGGATTCTGAAGAATGCGGCAGAGACAGCCATGTATGGTTCGCGCGGTGCTTCGGGTGTCATAGAGGTGAAAACGAAGAAAGGCACTGGGCGTGGTTTCCAGATTTCTTATGAGGGCAATGTCGGTTTCGAGCAGATGTACAAGCACCTCAATATGCTCGACGCCTCGGAATATGTTGCCACGGCAAGAGCTTTAGGCGTTTATTGCAATAATCGAGGATTCAACACGGATTTTTACGATGTCATAACGCGAACCGGTCTTGTCAACAACCACTACCTCGCATTCAGCGGCGGAACGCCACAATCAAACTATCGTGCCTCATTCGGCCTCATGGACCACAACACCATTATAAAAAACATGAACTATAATGTTTTTGTGGCCAAGATTGACGTAACCCAGAAAGCCTTTAACGACAAGCTCACTGGCGATTTCGGCGTGTTTGGCTCATCATTCAAGAACCATGACATCTTCGACACGCAAATGCTGTTCTACTCCGCTGCATGCCAGAACCCGACGTTCCCAGCAGGACCCGACGAAAACGGGAATTGGGTGAAGAACGGAGCGGCCACGCACATCAACCCTCCTGGCATTTTGCTTGATGAGAAAAACGACTCCAAGGATTTGAATTTCGACGCTCACATCAAGCTGAGCTATGACTTCAATCCTCATTGGCGCATCTCCACCTTTGGCTCTTATCTATATGGCTCCACGGAAAACGCGAAATTCTGTCCGACGTGGGTGTGGGCACAAGGCAACGTCTATCGTGGCGAGTTCAAGAAAGAGGAATGGCTCGGCAATGTCGCCGTCAGTTTCAACAAAAAGGCGGGCATACACAGTTTTTCAGCAGACGCGAGCAGCGAATATCGCAAATTGAAAAAGACATCCTTTTGGGTATATGCCAAAGGCATCCCTACAAATGACTTTCATTATGACAACTTGGGAGCGGCAGCCGTCCGGCCGTATGGCGGAACGGAAAGCACATACGAAGACCAATCCTTGGCTTCCGTAATGGGAAGTTTCAGCTATAGTCTGCTTGACCGTTACACGTTGTCGGTAAATGCGCGTGGTGATGGTTCTTCGATGGTTGGCGACAACAACACGTGGGGCTTCTTCCCTTCCGTTTCATTCAATTGGGACTTGAAGAAGGAGTGTTTCCTGGCCAACGTGAAGCCGCTTTCCATGTTGAAGCTTCGCACGGGGCTGGGGCAGGCTGGAAACCTTGGCGGCATCTCTGCCTATACCACCATGAACACGGTGAGACAAACAGGAATCGTGCCCATCAAGAGTTCGCCAACGGTGACCCTCGGAATGGTGAGAAACAATAATCCTGACTTGAAATGGGAAACCAAGACCACTTTCAATATTGGGGCCGACCTTGGCTTCTTTGCCAACCGCCTGATGCTCACGGCTGAGTATTATTACTCCAAGACCTCCGACATGCTCTACGCCTATGAGGTGCCTGTTCCGCCATTTGCCTACAACACTTTGCTGGCAAACATCGGTTCCATGTCAAACCGAGGATTTGAGTTGGGGCTGTCTGTGCAGCCAATAAGCAAGAAGGACATGGAACTGAACATCAACATGAACTTCTCGTTTCAAAGCAACAAACTGATCTCTCTTGGCGGAAACTACAAGGGCATGAACATGTCGGCGGCCCCCATCACCGCCATCGGCTCGCTTGATGGGGCAGGGCAGAATGGTGGCGACAACAATGTGGTTTATCAGATTGTCGGCCAGCCGCTGGGCGTGTTCTATCTTCCTCATTGCAAAGGACTCGTCAAGAACGAAAACGGCAGCTATTTCTATGACATAGAGGACCTTGACCACAATGGCAAGGTTGACCTGAGCGACGGAGGCGACAGATACATCGCCGGACAGGCCACGCCAAAGGTGACGCTCGGCTCAAACATCAGTTTCAGATACAAGGATTTTTATGTCGCCTTGCAGATGAACGGGGCTTTCGGCCATAAGATTTTTAACGGAACAGGACTGGCCTACACCTGCATGGCCAGTTTCCCTGACTACAATGTCCTGAAGGGTGCACCGCAGAAAAATATCACCGACCAAAGGGTGTCTGACTTCTGGCTGGAAAAGGGCGATTATCTGAACTTCGAGCATTTGACCATAGGCTATAATGTTCCTTTGAAAAACTCGATGATTCGCTCGTTGCGCGTGTCGTGCAGTGTCAGCAATTTGGGAACCATCACCGCCTACAAGGGATTGACCCCGATGATCAACAGTTACGTTGTGAACAGCACAATGGGTATTGACGACAAACGCAACTATCCATTATATCGTACTTATTCATTGGGACTGAGTGTGCAATTTTAAAAGAGGAAAAGCATGAAAAAGTTTTTGAGCTGCCTATTCTTGGCATCAGTGGCGTTGTGCTTCTGCGGCTGCTTGGACGAGCATCCAAAGGACCAGATAGACCAGGAGGCCATCTACAACAATGCTGACAATATCTACAAAAATGCAGTGGCTTCGCTCTACAACTACATAGGAAGCAATCAAGAGTCGGAAGGACTTCAAGGCACCTGCCGCGGCATATACGACTACAACACCCTCACGACCGACGAAGCCATGATTCCCATTCGTGGTGGCGACTGGTATGACGGTGGGCTGTGGGAGAACATGTATAAACACCAATGGAATGCCAATGACATCTATTTCTACAATGTGTGGAAATACCTGTTCAAGGTCATCGTCCTCTCAAACCAATCGCTCTCCATCATTGACAGCCACAGGAATCTGCTCTCCGACCAGCAAGCGAGTGCATTCTCAGCTGAGGTGAGGGCCATACGTGCGTTGTTCTACTATTACGCAATGGACATGTTCGGGCGCATTCCCATTGTGACCTCCTACAACGTCAATTTGAAGCAGGTTGTGCAAAACGAGAGAAGCGAGGTCTTCCGTTTCATATTCAATGAATTGCAAGCGGTCGCTCCGCTGCTGGCTGACGAGCATTCCAACATAAGGGGGGACTATTACGGACGTGTGACACGCCCTGTTGCTAACTTCCTGCTTGCCAAGTTGGCCCTGAATGCCGAGGTTTACACCGTTGACAATTGGACCAGCGGCAGTCGTCAGAACGGCAAGAATATTTTCTTCCATGTTAATGGAGAGAAGAAGAACGCTTGGGAAACCTGCATTTGGTATTGCGAGCAATTAAGGCAAGAGGGATATGAACTGGAGAACGACTATGCCTCCAATTTTGCCGTTCATAACGAAAGTTCCAAAGAAAACATCTTCACCATTCCTTTGGACAAGAATCTTTATCCGAACGAATACCACTACCTCTTCCGTTCGCGCCACTACCAGCATGGCGGAGCCTATGGCGGGGCTTCGGAAAATGGAACCTGTGCCACTATCTCAATAGTCAAGGCCTATGGTTATGCCACAGACCATGTAGACAACAGATTCTACACAAATTTCTATGCCGACACCGTCTTTGTCGACGGCAAGAAGGTTTACCTTGACAACGGAGAGCCCCTGGTGTATAGGCCGTTGGAATTGAAATTGAACCTCAGCGCCAGTCCGTATAAACAGACCGCTGGTGCCCGTGTTGCAAAATACGAGGTGGACCGCACCGCCTATTCCGATGGCAGACAGGTTGACAATGACATCGTGCTCTTCAGATATGGCGATGCTTTGTTGATGGAATCTGAGGCAAAAGTGCGAAATGGCGAAGATGGTTCAGCAGAGCTGAATGCCATCAGGCAGAGAGCAGGAATGCCATTGGTGGAGGCCAACTTAGACAATATCCTCAAAGAGCGTCTTTTAGAATTGGTTTGGGAAGGCTGGAGAAGGCAAGACCTTATTCGGTTTGACAAATTCACGAAGGCATACGATCAACGCACCCCTATTGACGGTGAGGAAACAGGCTTTACGACCGTATTCCCTATTCCGCAAAAATGTCTTGATCTGAACAAAAGTTACAAACAAAACTACGGATATAAGTAATGGTGAAAGAATAAGTTGAGCAATTTTGACCTGTATTTTTGTTGGTTTTGGGATTAAAACGTTGGCGTTTGGAAGAATATACTATACTTTTGCAGACGAATAAGAACCAAAAATATAATAAAAAGGTTTCAAAAACATGGTACAAGTATCAAGCCAAAGTACTGTAAATAAGATAGAAATGAGACTTAGGGGGAAAGGACGTGGTTCGATAGTCTTTCAGCAAGACTATGCAGACTGCGGAACACCATCAGCCGTGAAGTCAACATTCCATCGGATGTACACCGACGGAATGTTGGTGCGGTTGGCTCATGGTATCTATTATTACCCAAAAGAGGACAAGGAATATGGGCTTGGCATTATCTATCCGTCTGTTGAAGACATTGCCCAGGCTATAGCCAAACGAGACAAGGCGAATATTGTACCGATGGGAGCATATGCCTTGAATCGTCTCGGATTGTCCACGCAGATGCCCATGAATGTCGTATTCCTGACCAACGGCGCACCGCGTAGGATAAAGATCGGAAATGGTCGCGGCATTCTGTTCAAGCATTCTTCTTCTGGCAGGAATTTTGCCTATAAATCAGAACTGATGATGCTTGCAATGCCTTGCTATCAAAATACAAATGTCTCGTTCTTCAATGGTATGACTTGAAGCAGCAGCCTGAGATAGTTGAAGCCATTGAGCGTGTGGAGAAACGTCAAAGACATGAAGCGGAAGAGAGAAAACGGCAAGAAGCTGAGTGTAAACGAGAGGAACAAACCAGACAATCAAGATTTCGAAGCGTACTCAATCGTTTCATCGATGAAGGACAAAGTTCACTCGGCATATTCTCGCAAACAGAGCGTATTAACTTCAACGAAGATGAAGATAAAACTGTTTATTATGGCATCATGGCTACCGCTGTAAAGCACAATCTGCCACTTGACACTCACAAAGGCATTGAAGACACTGTTGACAAGTTCCTTGCAGGGATGACATGGAACGGTTGTACCGACTTCCGTAAGGAATGTGTCTCAAACTGGACAAAACTATTTGCCACAAAGGATGTCACTTATACAGAGGATGCTATCAGCAACTTTCTTTCATTGACCACATGTCATGCAGCGCTGATACATACGTCTCGCTTGGAGGTTCAAATGGGTGTGCTGACCAACTGATGAATTGGGACGGCACGCAGAAGATAGGATTAGGAACGCTTCCAAAGAAGAGCAGGACAAGATAACCTATGCAAGTATGCTTTGGGGTTGGCAAAGTCTATACAGGCATTGCCATCCCAATTATTACTTGCAAACATCATGCTATTTCTTTCGTTTAGGTCTTATCTGTATTGCATCTTTCTCTGCTTTATAAGAAGATATGAATCCTTTATCTTTAAGACATGATACTAATGCCTTATTCCATTCTGTATATTTTATCGTTGGGTACTTTGTTCGTTCCGCAATGTCTGTGTACTTATCACCTAATACGTTGAGCAATTCTATAATTTGGTCGTCGTCATAATTGAACTCTTGAATCATTAATGCTAATGCCTTTACACGGGTTCCTAATTGAGTTGCATTATCCCATAAACATCTCAGAGTATCTTCGCTTAATATTTTTATCTCAGAGTTGATTAATACGTCTAACACGTAATTAGCAAGGATATTGGAACCACGTAATATATAGTCAGGGATAATTGATATTAAAGAGTTCTTTTGGGCTGTTGTAAACAGGTCAGAAGAAATTATTCTTTCTGCGACATTGATAGATGTGAAATATGAAGAATCTTTTGCTGCATAAAATTCTGTATGGTTTTGCAACAAGTAATCAGCATATATAGATGTTTTTTTGAGTACTTCTGTATTTCCATCTCTAAATGGCAATTTGCCACTATGCAACAATATACTGAGTCTTTGCGCATCCAAAGTGGCTAAAGTCTCACAATTAACAAATACCTTATTGAAAACACGAATCAGTTTTTTAAATGTATCAATACTCAAAACTTTGGTAGAGAATAATTCTTCAAACAACGAGCCTATTAATTTGTCTGGTATTTCTGATATTGAAAGAGAACTTAACTCAGAAGAGTATTTCTCTATATAGGCATAAAGAATGGCATTGTCTTTTGTTTCTTGTGTATAATACTCAGTTACATTTTCCCAAGTAGGATTAATCAGGAACAGTTTGAACGCCATATTGATGTAGTCTTCTTTTTTAATACCATTTACATCTTCTAAACGTGAGTGCTGATTTTGAAGGTAGTGCTCTTTTTCCTCTTCCGATAAGTTTTCTTCATTGAGTATATATCTTATGCAGTCGGCAGATTCATCTTTACATGTATCTGAGAAAATTTTCAATGCTGTAGATATGTTGTCTTTAACATAATCAAGCAACTCTTCACAAGAAGCAAGATGTACTCTGGTTAAATTCAGATCATTCTCGCCGACCACTTCCTCTGTTTGACGGCTATTGATAATCACGCATAGGTTATGTGCGTTCAATGAGAATGAAGAATTCTCAGTAACGCTTTTTAGCAGTTCTGTATTGGTTGTATCGAGCGATTCAAAAAGACAGTAATCACCAATTCCCTTACATCTTTTTATACCGATACTATCACAACGCTCTGATAGAAAAGCATAGTTTGAATTTAGCCATTGTACTGGTTCTCCTTCAATTTCCCCACAAAATTTAAGCCAACCTTCTCTAAGAAGATTGCTTTCTTCCTCATTACTCCAAGTATTTATGTTTTGCCAAGACTTAGTTCTATCCCATGATATGTAATGCTTAAATACAGTGTCCACACATTTCCCCAATACATAGTATTGAGACAAAAATCCAAGAGGTGCATTCTCTTTTTCTAAGCGATACATGACTTGGTTGAAATAGTCATTATACTTGCCGTTTTTTGCTAAGAAATTTAGCAAGTCATTATTAAGAATGGCATCACTTTCAAACATATAAGGAAGAAGTTCCTTGACAAAATTTTCAATCTTATCAATATGATATGTATATTCTTGGGTTATATTCCTTTTGATTGAAAGCAATAAGTCTCTATCGCCTAAAGACACCATACCTTCATAGAAATAGGATATGTAGTCGTAATATTCTTCATCTATAAAGCCACGACGAATGAATACATCCATCATTTCTGATAGGCCGAGATTCTTGTAAGTGTCAGTTTCCCCTTGCTTATATTTACCAACAAGATATTTTATTGTTTTTGATTGGATGCTTAATTTTTCTCTTTGTAACGCAGCTTTTCTTCGTACGAATGTTGATTCAGAAGAATTTAAAGCCTCCATGCGTTTGTTAAAACCCAAAGAATTTTCTAGATTTTTATGGTCAATACTTCCGTTAGATGTTGTTGTGTTTGAATAATAATAATAGTGTGTGTATGAAAAATTGTCTAACTTTAGAAATTTCTTAAAAATATCACAGTTTTCAGCTATCTCTTTCAAAGAGCGGTATTTACCTTCCACTTGAATTGAAATAAGACATTCGTTAATCGTACAGCGAACTGCATCCATGTAAAGATAACGTAGTTCTGCCTCTTTAAGATGCTTGTTCTGAAGATATAATTGGTAATCATCTTCTATTCCTTTCTCTTTTACAGAGAGATATTCCATAGCTCCTTTTACAAATAGCGGCTTAGAGTTTATACATCTATATATTTTTCCTTCCCGCCTGTGCAGTTGGGCAAAATCCTTTGGGAAATAGTTCTTATAGACTATCATCGCCAAGAGTTTCGTCAGATTTAACTTTTGTCCATTGGCTAATAGTTTCTCCTTATATTGGCTAAACTCGTTAGCAATATTAGTTAAGATACGCATATCTTGAATGAAGAATGCCATATCAGCCATGTCTCCATCTTTTATCTCATTATCAGCCAGCCCTCTATTTCTCAACGCTTCTTTCAGTTTATCTTTTGAATTGGAAGGGTTGATAACAGGTATAACCGTAGTAATATAATCAAAGAATTTAGTACGTTCTTCGTTTATAAACACATCATCTTTGACCGCATATAGGAATACAACATTACGACCAACTATTTTTGACTCGTTGATAAGCTGGTTCAATTCTCTCAGTTTCAAAAATATTTTTGATGTGCCAAATCTATCCAAATCTTCGATGATAACCACATCGTATTTCGTCACTTGGAAGAAATATAATATCTCGTCAAGATGTTTGTTGAAAATAGAGTTCTCCTCTTTCAGTTCTATTTCTCCATCTTTCAAATTAAGTTTGTTGAGTTTGGAATTGCTATACGATTTTATGATGTATTTTAATGCCGCATACAATACACATAGCATATAACAAACGGCAATGACATCAAAAACAACATTCCATTTTCCAAAATTCAATGCTTGGTAAATGCTATCAACTCTAAACCATGCTGGTTCAAATGCAATTAGAAACGAGAGAATAAACGCAACGCCATGTCCTGACAATAGCTTTAATTTCTTTTCCCCAATATGGACAATACGCCTAAACCGTGAGTTAGGAACAGTAGAAGATGCCTCTCTGTATATTAGCTGTTGTAAGATGCTATACTCTATTTTCCTATTTAAGAGTTCAACCTCTTCGTCATTTTTTGCCGATTTATCTCTTTTGTCGCCTGTAATATCATCCGTATCTTCATCGGCTTGTAAGGTCGCTAATGAAATGGGAAGATATTCGGAATCTTTATAGTTTTCTTGTAACGTATAAAGAATGGAACTTTTGCCGGAACCAAACGGTCCGGTAAGTGCAATGTTCTTTATTCTACCATTTTTAATGGCAGATTGCAAAACTTCATGAAGTTCTTTTACAGTTGAAAAAGACGAGTCCTTCTCTGTTAGCAACGTTGGCAATAATGGTTGAAACATCTTATATATCTTTATTTTGTTTCTTATGGTTCGGCTACAAAACTGTAAGTATTATCAGTCTGCAGAATAGGATATTCTTTTGTGTGATGCAGTGCATTTATCAATCGAATCTTTCCTGTCAGCAGTTGTTGCATCATACCCTGCTTGATTCGCTCATATTTCGTTATCTTCACTTCAAGAGAAGATATTTCTTTGTCCATAGAAGATAGAAGATTGGCGATGGCTCGCTGCTCAATGATAGAGAATGGAAGTATTATATGTGATTCTATAACTTGGGGAATTGTAAGTTGTGGAACACCCGTGGATTCAAACACAAATGGACTTTGATAATTAATCAACGAAGCTATACAATTACAATCTATATCTTCAATTTTGGGTGTCAGGATAAGAATTCTTATAACAGCATCGTATTCACAATCCCTAAATTCTGCATGACCTAACGTTCCTCTTCCTGTAATTGTAATGGAGTTAGCAGGACATCTTGGTATGCATGTATATCCATATAAACCATAATTATCAAGACTGTTAGAATAAATAGGATATTTGTAAACGCCATATTTCACTGGGGAAAATGCTAATTTAACAACATCTCCTCCTGCTTTTATATCAAACATGTCTCCCAACTTTTTCTCTACCCACGGCTCATTAAATCCTTTAAGTCGTTTCTTGCCTGTAAGCAGTTGCTGCATAGCACCTTGCTTGATGTTCTTCTTTTTCTCAATCAACTTGTTGAGAGAAGAAATCAAGTTGTCTATGCTTGTCAAGGCAGAGGCTATGCGGTGCTGTTCTTTGATAGGAGGAATACACAGCCATGTGTCTCTTATCGCGTTTTTTGAAACTGAAGCAACTTTTATACCTTGAATTAAAGGTAATACTTGATTGTGGTATAAGGTACTATTCATAAAATAGCCTAAGAATTTCATAGCAAAGTTATTTTCCTTAGGTCTGCACCACATTGTGTGAAGTCCAGAAACAACCTTTTTATTACCGATGTTCCATAGTTCTGTAACTTTACATACAGTTTCATCTTCTGCTGTGTCTGCAATTATAACATCTCCATCTTTTGCAATGTTATTGGGATTATATGACGGTAAAAGGTCGGCATTGATTGCAGGTATGTCTGATTGAGAAACATCTAAAGTAGAGCCATACTTTATAAGTACGTCTCCATAATGTATATTCTTTATATTTCCCTCTTGGCATAGAAAGTCACGAGAAAGTGTATTGTTAGAAATAAAACTGAATTTATCCCCCAATCTTACAACCTCCCAATCCTCAGGGATTTTTCCAATCTCCGTATCTATGAATCTTGTTTCTTTCATATTCGAGTCTCTTTTATTCATTACCCTTTTGGCTTTCCAACACAACCCAGATACCATCATTTGTTCTTCCCTCATGCCTTATGATATTGGCTTTTTGAAGGGCGGAAAGGTTGCGTTCTATGGTACGCTTTGTTACCGACATCGTTACCGACATTTCCTTGGCTGTGACAAATGGATTTGATTTGATAGTATCAACGATAACTTGTTGACGTTTAGAGAGCTTTATCACCGACACGTTACCGACATTGTTGCCGACATTTGTTACCGACACGTTACCGACATTTCCGTCACGCTCGGCAATAATTTCATCTATGGTCTTTCGCTTGATAGTGACTTTCACACCACCGCCAAATTCCTCAATCGTAGGCAAAGGCAAGTTGGCACGTTCAAACTCTTCTGTTATCTTTTTGAAGCCACGTCCCCATGACTCCACAAAACCTGCCTTATAGAAGACATTCGCTATATTGCGGTTGCGAGGATATGAAGAATGTTGCTGCAACAGAGTGTCAGGAGTAAGCTGCTCCGGCAGCAAACCGAAGTTCCAAAGTTCGATGCTACGGTCATATATTCGCATCTGAATTGCCGGACCCGTATAATCCTTATGAGAAATAGCATTATATATCAATTCTCGTAAAGCCTTTTCAGGTATTTCCAGCTCTTCAATGCGTTGCAGTCCTTCGTAATGTATTGGAGAAATAAGATAGCGTGAGCGCAGAAGTTCCATAACACGGCTTGACATCTGGATGATGTTGCCTTCTACGTCATCTTGGATAATAAGGTCGCTCTCATCTGTATGGAAACGTCCTATCTTGAAATTGGCAGACGGGAATGATTGGCGGACATTCTTACCGAAAAGCAGAATGGCTGCATTTTTCAGCTCGCCTTCATTGGTGAACAATCCCAAATTTCGGAGAACGTCTTCAGTAGAGGCGTTTATCTCTTGTTCATCCATACGTCCTGCCCTTATGCTGTTACGCAGAAAGTAATCTACAGCTTGGCGGTCAATATCGTTGATAGTTGCGCCATATACAGGAATGTCATCCCATGACCGTCCCATCTTCTTCATGATGAACTGCTGGAGCGCAAGTCCTTTCAGTTCTTGCTTGGTGGAACCGCTACGATAATGATAAGTGCCTTTATAGGCTATGGGCATATTACTCGGAGATACAACAATCTCAATGTATTCCTTATCGTCTTGGGTCAATAAGTTTACATCTTCCACTATTCCAAGATAATTGACTATCTTGTTTGGAATATCTTCCATAAGTTTCTTAGCATCAGGTAGCCCTATCACTTCTTTATCATCGTTGACACCGATATAAATACGACCGCCCTGAGCATTGGCGAAACCACATATCCATTTCAGATATTCGTCACGCCATGACTCTTTGTATTCTATATTTTGACTTTCTGCTTGCATAATTAATTTCCTCTTTATAGGTTAAATCCCATTTCTTTCAGATACTCGTTTACCTCATCCTCATACATTGCAACATCCTGAGCTAATTCAGGCAAAGTGTTTTCATAACGTTCAACAAGAGTTGTAACATCGTTAGCAATGCGGTGAGTGACGGTCTGCATAAGAGCCTCGCAACCACTGATGATACTTGCAAGCCACTTACGCTGTATGACGAGCGTCTTTATTTCATCCTCGGTAAGTGCAGCATACTTAGTTACCACAGCGTCGGTAAGCTCATTGCGTTTTTGTTTAAGAGTCTTGTTGAGATTATCCTTTTCGTTTGACAACATTAGCCATTGCTTCAAAATTGCCAGGTCTGCCTCACTTGTTCCGTCAGCTTTTGCATTCTTGATGGCTTTCTTCACATCGGCAGCCTTCACAGAAAGAGCCTTGTCCTCGCTCTCGTCCTCATCGTCATTATCACCAAAAGTGAAGACATCACGGTTCTGTTCCACAAGCTCATCCATATCCGACTGCTTCATGTCTATTTGTGAAAGCAATGTATTTATTACCTCAGTATCATCGCCGAAGAACTCTTTGAGTATGATGCTGACAGGAAGCAAGTCGCAGACAATCTCATCATACATACATTCCGTTTCCTTTACCTTTGTGGTATTCGATTTCTTGTCGGTTGTTTCTTTTCGCTTCACAGCCTTCACCTCAGGATAAGTCCAACCATCATTTGAAATCATATAGCAGTCGTCCTGCATCGTGTTTGTCCAATAGTTGAGCAGGACATCGTAGGCATCGTAAGTGTCTACGAGTCCGCTATTTCCATTATTGGATTGCAACAAAGAGTCTGACCATTCTGTAATAAGTTCTTTCGGCCTGGCACCCTGGCCAATGGCAAACATCTTAGGTTCGGCAGTTTCTCTCCATTCGTTTAATATTTGTGAGAAAGCTGCTCCCTGCATTTTATAGGAAGAATCATTATCAATGACATTGCTTATATCCTCCTTTTGAGGTTTCAGACAATAGTAGCCATTGCCTTTCGACATGAACAACGCATCTTTCAAAGTGGGACAAGCATTCCAAAATACATTCATATTGTCGATGTCGAATGCAGGAAGCCCACCATGCAGATGTGCTTCAATATCGTGCTGCACCTCTGTGTCCATAGGCTGAATATAGCGAGGAATGTTCAGATTGTAGTCGTTGTGCTCAATCTCGTCAATACTTACCATACGGCAATAATGCGGTATATCCTTTTGCTCTTCCCAAGCATCCACTATGCGGCGAATATCCTGCTCACGCAGACGGTTCTTGGCACCGTCCTTCATAAAACCATCCTTAGCGTCGATGAAGAAGATACCCTTGCGGTTGTCCTTGTCCTTCTTGTCAATGATGATGATAGAGGCAGGAATACCTGTACCGAAGAAGATGTTTGGTGGCAGTCCTATGATACCTTTTATATATCGCTTTTGAATTATGTCCTTACGTATGTCATATTCGGCATTTCCACGAAACAATACGCCATGAGGCAAGATGCAAGCTCCACGGCCTTCTTCTGGTTTCATTGAGTTGATAAGATGCAACAGAAAAGCATAATCGCCACACTTGGCTGGCGGAAGAAGATTAGGAGTCCAACGGTTGTATTGGTCTATCTCCATTCCTGATGATAGCCAGTTCTTCATGGAGAATGGAGGATTAGCCACACAGACATCAAAGGTGCTGAGCATACCATATTGCTTGAATTGTGGGTCGCTCAACGTGTCGCCTACCTTTATCTCGGCATTACTGACACCATGGAGAAGCATGTTGAGTTTTGCCAAAGCTGCCGTACTACTGTCCTTTTCCTGACCGCAAATAGAGACACGGTGGTTGCTTGCCTCGGCCAAAGCACGCAGCAGCAGTGAGCCTGAGCCACAAGTAGGGTCATAGATTGACTGTTCGGCACGGTCGAGTTCGTTAATGCGAAGCACCTTTGCCATAACACGGCTCACCTCGGCAGGCGTATAGAACTGTCCTTTACTCTTACCGCTTTCGGCTGCAAAGTTCTTCATCAGATACTCGTAAGCATCACCCAACAAATCATCATCGGCAGCACGGTTGTGAGAGAAGTCAAGCGCATCGTTCTCAAACACGCCAATCAGGCGGGACAATGTATCAACCATAGTACGTCCGCTTCCTAACTTTGTAGGATCATTAAAGTTAGGCAAAGCAAGGTCACCAATCTGACGGGCATTTAGCTCTTTGATAGCCTCCAGCTTGGTGTTCATCTTTTCGCCAATCCTGTCATCTTGCTTCAGTGCCACAAAATCCTTGAAGCTACAACCTTCAGAAACTTTCAGGCGAAAACCTTGCTGTCCTGCCTTGTCGGACAGGTATTTAACGAAGAGGACAATCAGCACATAGTCCTTGTACTGACTGGCATCCATGGAGCCACGCAAGGCATTGCATGACTCCCATAGTGCGCTGTATAATTGAGATTTCTTTATTGCCATATTGTTATGTTATGAGTTCTGTGATGAAATGCGGTATATCTCGTAAGCATCTTGTTCTGCCACCATCGAAGATAATTCATCTTCAAGGTCTTCTATCAAGTATGCACTTGCATTGCTATCAGGGTTTTGCCAGTCACGCCCTGCATTCTTATAGATGAAGTCATCAACCTTTTTAATCAACTCGACAGCTTCATCCTTGTCCTCTGGAGCGTGCCATGCAGCACGGTTGTTCCAAAGAGCCTTGCAGCGACGGCTTTCCAGACCTTCGGGCACATCGCTGCCATGCTTTATTTCCTTGATATGATTAATCAGTGCCTCTATTCTCTCTTTTGCTGTGGCATGGTTTGTCCTTAACTTTTCGAGCAAAGCTTCAAGTTTCTCGCTAAAGGTCTTCTGCTCTTCATCATCACCGCTGTTCCAGTCGGTGTTTACACGGCGTGCCTTACCCTCAATCACCTCAGCTGCACCATTGGCATTGCCACCGGCAGCTTCAATAACTTTCTTTACCGCCTCGTCTGTATCAGTCTTATCATTGATAAGGTCAAGGAAAGAAAAGTCGGCAGTAGAAGGTATGAACGTTTCTGCCTCTTCCGCGCGGATATGCTGGTCAAGTAACTGGCGCATATCAGGGTCAAGAGTGCGAGGATCGAAGTCATCACCTGACTTCTGACGGACTTTGCGCTGTATAGTACCAGCCTCACGTGAGATGTCTGCGAAATGCTTTATCTGTTCTGGTGTGAAGTCTGTGTTGCCGAAATAGTCAGACATATTGTTGTATGCCGTAACCATTCCGCTCGTAATGGAGTACATCACGTTGCGGCGGTCAGCTGCAGGTGGCTCACTCTCTATATCAGACACATAATATGTGGCAAGAGATTCCATATCGGTCAATCCCTTGTTTTCCCAAAATGCTTTCAGTCCTTCGTAAGCTTCAATGGCAGCAAGCAGTTTCTCCTTACATTTATTGACCGCACTATCGAGAAGTCCATCAATATCCACATCGTCAAGCCCTTCAAAACCAGAACCATCGTTGAACTTTGTCACAGCATTCTCTATACTATTGAATAGATTCTTGAAGTCTACAATGCGTCCGAACTCCTTGTGAGTCTTGACTATAACATTACCATTCTCGTCCTTGATGTCCTCGCCGAGACGGTTGACACGGCACACAGCCTGAAACAGAGTGTGGTCTTTTATCTCATTGTCTAAATATAAAATGGTAGCACTCGGTGCATCAAATCCAGTCAGTAATTTGTTGACAACTATCAGAAGTTTCATCTGGGCTGGACGGTGGACAAAGATGTCCTTTGCCCATGTTTCGTATGCTTCAGCATTTTTGACTCCTGCATCATCGAATGACCGCTTTGCCCAGTCGTACTTAAACTTAGCTTCTGTGGTCTTGTTGTTGTCGGCTGAGTCATTGGCGATGTCACCGTCCATAGGGTCATAACTTGTCACTACGGCACAACGGTCTTTCAGGTCGCTATTAGAGAAGAACTGATAATATCGGTAAGCCTGATAGATAGAACCAGCCACAAGCATGGCGTTAGCCCAGTCGTGTTTCAGCAAGCCGTAGTTCAAATCATCAAGAATACTATAACCGATGCGCTCTATACGTTCTTTGGTGGAATAGATACGCTCTAATGTCGCCCAACGCTCTTCTATCATCTGTTCCTGTTCTGCCGTAAGCTCACGTCCGGCTGTCAGTTGGGCAAGTTTCTCGTCAACTTTCGCCTTGCTCGTTATCTGTTGCTCCACATTGCGGTATTCATATTGCAGGTCAAGGATAACCTTGTCTTCAACAGCCTGTTTGTGGAGGTATTTGTGGATGTATGGTCCGAAAGTACGTTCCGACATGCTCTTGATTGCTTTGTATTTGTCACCCTTGTCTTTCTTCAACAATGGCGTACCTGTGAAACCAATGAGCATAATCTCTTTGCCCATAATGGCACGCATAGCCTCGTGCAAACGTCCGCTTTGAGTACGATGACACTCGTCTATAAACACAAAGATGTTGTCTCCCTTCACACTGAAGTTGTTGCCATATTTCTGTGTAATAATACCTTGCAACTCATTTAGATACTCATCAAGGCTGACTTTTGTTCCAGACTCGTCCTTCTCTGCCTCATCGTCTGTGGTATGCGCACCAAACTTATGTATTAAGGAGCATATAAGCCACTCGTTGCCTTGGTTGAGCGTTTCCAAAAGGTCGTTGCACGAACCTGCTCTATGCAGTTTGTTACCTCCTTTAATGAAAGTGTTAGCAAGTTGGATGTCAAGTTCCTTGCGGTCTGTGATGACTACGACACGTGGGTTCTGGAAGTTCCTGCGTATATATGAGGCAAGTGCCACCATAGTAAGACTCTTTCCAGAACCTTGTGAGTGCCATATCACACCACTTTCCTTCTTCGGCATTCTGGTGGCAGCCGCCTTTATGGCGTATATCTGGTGAGGACGGAGCACTTTCTTTATGCCACCGTCATTCAATACGCCATATTTGAAGAAGAACATGAAGTTCTCCTTGTTAAAAAACAGGTCGTATGATTCTTTCTCTGTAAGTGCCTCGCCAACCTTGTTTGTATCTTTCTTCCACTTACACCAGAAAGCAAGTGGTGTACCGACTGTGCCATAACGGAATTCCACCCCATCGTTTGAGGCAATAGTAAACTGAACCGTGGTGAAGAACGACGGTATGAAGTCACGCTCGTTGCTCAGATGTTGCTCTATTCCTTTCTCGTAGTTTACCAGACTGCGCTTCAGCTCTATGACTGCAAGAGCTATTCCATTAACATATACAACTGTGTCGGGACGCTTGTTCTTGCCAAGAAGCGGGTCGATATAGCTCACTTCCTCTGCTATGGCAAAATGGTTGTTGTGGATATTGTCGAAGTCGAAGAGCATCACATCCTCATGCGTCTCCTCCTGTGACGGCTGAGATTTGACGCCCATAATAAGAGTGTCGTAAAGCTCTGTGTTGCACTGCACAAGACTACTCATCTTGGAATTACCAAGACGAGCCTTATTTTTCAGTTGTGCAAGCACATCCTCTATTTGTATTTCCGTGCGTCCTTGCTCTCTAAGGAATCTGCGTACTTCATTGTCGATAATAGGAGAGTTGGCTCTTCCCATACTATTGACCGTAGCACCTTGGGCATACTGCCAATTACCCAGATATTCATATCCGAGTTCTTCTTGGAAACGCCTGACGAGGGTATTCTGATATTCCCGTTCCCTTTGTTCTTGATAATTTGCCATATATTGATTATAGAGGAAATTCGTTTAATTGTTGTTTTATCTTTTGCCATCCAGGAAAATGTGTTCCGAGAATGTTGCGGAATTTATCTGTATGGTTTTGCTCTATGAGGTGTGTAAGCTCATGGGCAACAACATATTCAATACAGCTTAAGGGTTTCTTTGCCAATTGAAGGTTGAACATTACCTTGCCCGTGTCTTTATGACATTTGCCCCAGCTTGACTGCATCTGTTGTATTGTCCACTCGTTTACTTTCACTTCGAGGGTGTTTTCCCATTTTGCCACATACTGAGCAATGACTGGAGTGATTTGTTCTTTATACCAGTTCCAAAGCACATTGGCAATGTTCTCTTTTGTGGTACGGTCATAAACATAGACAATGATGTAGTCGCCCTGAGTCTCTACATGATGAGTGCAAGTGTTGTCCCTGATAACCTTCAGGCGATACAGATTGCCCTTAAAATAGTGAGCTTCGCCAGAAACGTATTCTCGTTCATCTTGGATGGTATATGACATGGTCTCTTTCCGCTTCTGAATAATCCATACCCATTTTTTGAGAAGAAAGAGTTTTATCCTCTCATCTGTATATATTTCTGGAGCAGAGACATGAACTCTCCCATCAGGAGGGTAAACCGCCAAATGCAAGTTCTTTATAGGCTTTCGCTCTATTGCTATGTCAATACCATTAAACATCATACTTCTTTTGACAACAAATATGATTTATATTCACGTACTATCAACTCCCTGAGGTCAACTCCAAGACAATCCGCAATGTTAAGCAACGTACTCAAATCTGGTTGAGAAGAGTTGGTACACCATTTGGAAACAGTTGATGGAGTAACTCCCAATTGTTCTGAAAGCCATTTACTGGTTCTCTTCTTTTCAACGAGTACGAGCTTTATTCTGTTTATATCTTCCATATCTACTTTGCTTTGGTAGTGTAAATATAGTGAAAATATTTCAATTACTTGCAAAACATCACATCCAACAGCTAAATTTTATGATAGATTATACATTGAAGACGGATAAACAATGCAAAAACAATTGGACAAAAAGGAATTTTGCCATAAGCAAAGTGGTTTCATAGACAAAACCTATCAATGTTGTAAAATGCTCAAACTTTGGTTGGCAGACAAGGTTTGGACGCTTTGGTTGATGAGACAGAATTGAAACTTGATGCAATTGATGTCGCAAAAAACGAGTTAATGGGTGTTAATTGCTAAAAATACACCTTTACGACTTACATAGAGTCGTCATGTGTTAAGTGGGAACACTTGCAAAGAGAGGGAACTTTATGGTATCATTTTTGTTTGACGCTATAAAGTCCCTGTTGACTTACAGATACTTACGGCTAACATACTGGTTCAAGCGTGGAGCCAGTCCTGTCACTCGTTCCACTTGTTAAGGCCTTCGCATTGCCCTGTTCGTCCGAAACGAGCAACGCCGAAAGCCCCACGCCAGTGTAAGTATATAGAAAGCACCCTTGACAACGAACAATGGAATCGTCCGAAGCCAATGAGGGCTGTATATAATACACCCCATGAGGCGTTCCCGTTGCTTTGTCTTTGACGAACAGTTGAGAGTTTGCGAAGTTCTAACAAGTCAAAACCAAAGCGTACAGTTACGCCTTATATGTATATATGTCTGCCCAACCTCTGCCCATCGGGGCTTTCGGTATGGGTGTAGACGTTGCAAAGGTAACATTTTTATCTCATATTCTTTCTTGCTTTATAGGCGGAATATGGTCTTGTAGTCCGATTTAATATTGTTAAACATAAATACATCAAAGAAGTTTACTTTTATACGATTCTTTTTGCGGGAAAAGTTGTATCATTAATGATTAAATGTATCTTTGCCGCATCGGTCCTCGCCAAGCCTCTTAACAATGCTCAAATCGTGCGAGGCGTTTTTTGTTTATACACATTTGTACAAGGAAGGTTCTACATTCCATATAGATTCCTTTTTCAAAACGCCGTGTAACCCCTATTTTATAATACCAATAGGTTTATTATCAAGAATGCGCGGAAAATAAGACTTGTCAGCGCATCTGGGGCGTGATACATTCGCATCTGGGGCGTGATACGTCCGCGTCTGGGGCGTGGTGCGTCCGCATCTGGGGCGTGGTTCAGGGCCGACGCATTACTCTATGGTATCAATTTGGCAAGGAAAGAACTGTCCCA
>ERZ1035006.122-NODE-122-length-63701-cov-69.198347_pt1 | contig 63701 bp, 48 predicted proteins | sample MGYA00520694_ERZ1035006 | MGnify/ENA primary metagenome ERZ1035006 (study PRJEB33766, sample SAMN09781746) | gut metagenome | biome: gut microbiome | host: Homo sapiens | place: Madagascar | study: EMG produced TPA metagenomics assembly of the PRJNA485056 data...
TACCACCCTTAGGCAACTGGTTCACGGTCTTGTAATCGATGCTCTTGATGGTCTCAGGAGTAGCAGGGATATGAAGAGAAACGATGTCGCAAGTCTGGAACAACTCGTCCTGACTCTTCACGGCGTGAACACCGGCAGCCTCGATGACATCAGCTGGGCAGAAGGCGTCATACGCAGATACCTCCATGCCAAAGCCCTTGGCGATGCGAGCTACATTGCGACCTACATTACCGAATGCCAAGATACCGAGCTTCTTACCCTTGAGCTCAGAACCAGCCTTGCCATTGTAGAAGTTACGAACGGCATAGACCAACAAGCCGAATACCAACTCGGCTACGGCGTTGGAGTTCTGACCAGGAGTATTCTCAGCCACTACCTTGTGAGCTGTAGCGGCAGCGAGGTCGATATTGTCATATCCAGCACCTGCACGAACGATAATCTTCAGATTCTTGGCAGCGTCGAGCACCTCGGCATCAGCCTTGTCTGAGCGGATAATCATAGCGTCTACATCCTTCACAGCCTCCAAGAGCTGTGCCTTCTCTGTATATTTTTCGAGCAGTACGAGTTCATTGCCTGCTCCCTCTATCTCTTTCTTAATGCCCTCGACAGCAGCCGCTGCGAAAGGCTTCTCTGTTGCAACTAATACTTTCATATTATTCTTGGTTTAGTTGAAGGTTGAAGGTTGAAAATTGAAATTTATGATTAGCCTTTCTAATGATATGGCTCCAGGTTACATTTCTCTATTATTGCCAGAGAAACAAATCATAAATTTCAACTTTCAACTTTCAACTTTCAATATTAATTTTCCTTTTCAAAATCCTGCATAGCCTTGACGAGTGCCTGAACACCCTCCATGGTCTGTGCATTGTAGCAGCTGGCACGGAAACCACCCACAGAACGGTGACCCTTGATACCGACCATACCACGCTCTGTAGCGAAATCGAAGAATGGTTTCTCCAACTCCTTGTACTCATCGTTCATTACGAAGCAGATGTTCATCAGTGAGCGAGAAGCCTCCTGAACAGTACCCTTGAAGAGCTTGTTGCGGTCAATCTCTGAATAGAGCACCTCTGCACGCTCGTGAGCACGCTTGTCGGCAGCCTCTACACCACCGTTAGCCTTCAACCAACGAAGATTCTCCATCAAGGTATAAATAGGCACTACAGGAGGAGTATTGAACATACTACCCTTCTCTACATGAGTGCGATAATCGAGCATGGTAGGAATCTCACGAGGAGCCTTGCCCAGCATATCATCCTTCACGATGATTACGGTAACGCCCGCCATAGAGAGGTTCTTCTGAGCACCTGCGTAGATGGCAGTATACTTAGATACGTCCACTGGACGACTCATGATGTCAGAGCTCATATCAGAAATCAATGGAACATTGACATCTGGATCTACACGAAGCTCGGTGCCATATATAGTATTGTTGCTTGTCAAGTGTAAGTAGTCTACATCGGCTGGCACATTGTTAGGAACTGCTGGATAGAAGGTATAGTTGGCGTCGGACGATGATGCGATCTCCACGACCTCACCAAAATGCTTCGCCTCTTTCATAGCCTTCTTAGCCCAAGTGCCAGAATTGATATAGGCAGCCTTCTTGATGAGGAAGTTGGCAGGAATCTGCATGAATTGTAACGACGCACCACCACCCAAGAAGATTACGGAGTAACCCTCAGGAATGTCAAGGAGCTCCTTGAAAAGGGAGACAGCCTCATCCACTACTGGCTGGAAATCCTTAGCACGGTGGCTGATTTCCATCAATGAAAGACCTGAACCATTAAAATCCAAAATCTGCTTTGCTGTGTTCTCAATCACCTCACGTGGAAGCATTGATGGACCTGCGTTAAAATTGTACTTCTTCATCTTGTATAATTATTTAAGTTTTAAATACGACTGCGAAATTACACTTTTTATTTGAAACCACCAAATATTTTCGCACATTTTTGCCATTTTGAGCAAAATTCTTTCATTTTGTCAATGATTTTGGCATATATTCTGCATATTTATGTAATTTCACAGTGATTTTATAGTTTCATAGGTTGGCATCATGGAAGAGGGTTATCTCACCTCTTCCACGATGGTCTTGATGCCTTTTATCTTCTCTCCCTTCACTTTTTGGAGCAAACTGCGCAACTTAGGTCGGGCGATGGCAGCATAGGCATAGCGATCGTTCACATCTATCTTGCCTATCTCCGAAGATTGCAATCCGCCCTTCTTGCAAAGGAAGCCCAGGATGTCGCCCTTGCTGATCTTGTCCTTCTTGCCCTTACCTATATATATAGTAGCCATCTTAGGCTGGGCTGGCGCTGGCAACTCTGCAGGTATCTCATACTCCTCTACCTCGGCATCCACATACTCAGGAATGCTCTCCGTAGGTCCCAAGAGGAAGTATGCCTTGCCCTTCGCCTCCCAGCGAGCGGTTCTGCCCACACGATGGATATAGCCATCCTCGCTCTCGGGCAGGTGATAATGGATGATGTTGTCGATGTCGGGGATGTCGAGACCACGAGATGCTAAGTCGGTGCTCACAAAGACATTGGCGCTGCCATTGCTGAAGCGATAAAGCGCCGCCTCGCGCTCCTTCTGCTCCAAGCCGCCATGGAAGAAGGCGGTGCTGAAACCCTGATCAGCGAGATAACGATTGGTGCGCTCCACACTGTCGCGATAGTTGAGGAAGACGATGGTACTGGTATCGCCCAGGGAGCGGAGCAACAGGGAGAGGCTCTCCAGCTTGTCCTTCTCAGGGCTCATCACCTTATATATATGTACGCGCTCAGGCACCTGCTCCTCGTCCATGCGATAGTCCAACTTCTCCACCTTGCCCATGTGAACGAAGCGAGGTATCTCCTCACTCTCAGTAGCCGAGAGCAGGAAGTGACGACGCAAGCCTGGAAGCGACTTGACCAAGCGACTCATCTCGTCCTGGAATCCCATCTCCAGACACTTGTCAAACTCATCTATCACCAAGTACTTGATGTGGTAAGGCGAGAAATTGCCCTTGTCCAGATGGTCGTTCAGGCGCCCAGGAGTACCGAAGATTATCTGAGGGCGCACCTGGCGCAGCACTCGATGCTCGTCCATGGTGGAGCGGCCGCCATAGCAAGCCATGGCTCTGAGTCCACTGCCCATATTCTTGAGCACAGTAGAAGACTGAAGGGCTAGTTCCCTGCCCGGTGTCACCACGATGGCTTGCGGTTCATCATCAGCCGCATCCACCAGTTGGCTCAGTGGCAAGAGGTAAGCCAAAGTCTTGCCGCTACCCGTAGGCGAAAGCACCACCACGTCTTGATTGCCATGTTGGATGGCACGAAGGGCGTCTTGCTGCATATCATTGAGCTCGATGCCCAGCTTATTCAATATCTTGTCAATCATCGTTTTTCTAATTAAGAATTTATAATTAATAATGTACAGAGAAGGCTCTCCCAGTATCTATTGTTGACAACCTACCCTTTCTTTTTCATCAACTTGTCTATCTCATCAAATTCCTTGCCCTTGTTCAGGTTCAGATAGATGGTATAGAGTGGCAAAGCCCACTTATCGGTCTGGTCGGGCTCCAACTGTCGGTATTTTTCCAGATAAGGCATCGCCTGCTGGTAATACTTCGTGATCTCGCCCGAACGCTTGCGCGACACCTGATAGTTCTTGTCCAACTCTACTGCCAAATTGAAGTAAGCCAAGCCGGCATTGTAGTAAGCCTCAGCCATCAAGCTATCGGCTGCTATGATCTGGTCGCAGATGGAGATGCAGTCCTTGTACTTGCCCGCACTGAGCATCAGGGTGCTCTTGGCAAAGAGGAACACCTGGTTCTTGGCATCCACCTCCAAGGCTGAGTCCACTACCTGCATGGCAGAGTCAGGCTGATTGGTGGTGGCATAGTAATCCACCAGTCGAGGGAAGAAGAATGGGAACTTAGGAGCACGCTTGAATCCCTCCTTCAGGGTAGCCAAATAGCGCACCGTGTCCTTGTCCTGCTTGTAGGTCTCTGCCAGATACTGCAACATATAGTTGTAGTGAGCGGTATCCTTTAGCGCCTCGTAAGCATGGTGCAGCGTCTTCTTGCTGTCCTTCATCTTATAGCCGGCATAGACCGCCCAGTAAGCTGCCGATGAGAGTCGGCTATCCTTCTTGGCGTAATCGTAAGAGCGGAAGAGTGGCGAACTGGCACAATCTATGTAGCAATCGAAGAAGTCGTAAGCCTCAGCATATCTGTGCTTATAGACAAACCAAGCGCCGCCATTATAGAGATTGGGGCGAATGCGATTCAGATACTCGGCATGCTGCTTGCGAAACTCGATGTCGCGCTTGCCCTTGCGGTCGGGCACCATCTCCACGGAGTCCAGTTCGCCTGCTACGGTGAAGAGTTCCTTGGTCAGATTGAAGAGCTTGGCAGTATCGTATGCCTGCTTCAAGTAGAGTTTCTCATTGCCCTGCTCATACTGCTTGCGCACGGCATCAAAGAGCACGCTCCATATCTTCTTGTTAGAGCGATTGACCGAATCGGCCAAGAGTTTTCTCATGCTAGCCTGCGCCTTGTCCAGGTCCTTGCCTGCCTTCACTTGGTCCTTGGCAGCTATGAGCTCTTTCTTTTGGGCATGTCCCAGGGATGGCGCGCCCATCAAGAGCGCACCCACAAGGAGCCATGTCTGTATCAATCGTTTCATATCTATCATCTGTTATAATTACTTGTTGCCATACTGGTAATAGTACCAATAGGTGTTGCCGTAGGTGTCACGGAGCGCATTCTTACGCTCAATGGCTGTGGCAGAGTTATGTTCCATCTGCTGATAGTCTTGGAAGTCAGCATCCATCACATTGTCATGGAACACATAGAGTGGATTGCTCCTACTGTGCGTATAGAGCGTCAGAGCCTCCTTATAGTGAGTAGGAAGCTTCACGGAGTCTGGATAGACCTTGCGCAAAGCCACCACAAACTGGTCTAATTTCTTGTCGAGCAGCAAGCCGCAGAGCTTATAATCATCAGGTATGCGATTCTTGAGATGATGCTGCTGCTTCCATGGCGATGGTTTCTGCATCCACTTGGGTGCTTGCCACATCATCGCCTTCACAGTGATGCTATCTGGCATCATGGCTCGGCTGCCACCCATCAGCGGATAGGTGAAAAGTCGGTTGCCCAGCTGCCCCGTCTTGTAGAGGCAAGCTATGCGAAGCATGGTGAGCGAAGAGTCGGTCTGGGCTGACTTCTCGCCTACCTCCAGTGCCTCGGTATATTTTTTCTCCTTCATCAAGTGCTCCATCTTCATTCTCTCGTGGAACAAGGTATCGCTGCTGGCTATCGACACCACCAGGATTATCATCATCACCATCTGCAACAGGTTGACCCACATGTAGCGAGACAGCCATCCATAGCTATGAGGCTCATTCTGAATGGGCTCCAACTGGCGCGCCACCCACATGGCTGCTGCCCAGGCTATGAGACATAGTGGAATGGCTATCCACCAGCCGCCCAAGGAATGATGCACATCCACATTATTGGGGATGTCGGTGATCATCGTCAGGAAGAGAAACGATGGGAAATAATTGAGCGCATGAAAAGTGCGCTTGACGCGGGTTGCCGCAAAGACACCCAGCTGCAACAGGTAAAAGATGAAAGTGGTGAGCAGCGGCGCAAAAGTATAGCTATAATCCGTCTTGCCATCTGACAGCACATGCTGCGCCACAGCCAACACATCTCCCTGATAACACGCCAGGTAGAGATAAGTAAACGTAATAAAGACAATAGCACAGGCGAAGTGCATCTTCGCCGTGCTATTCTTACTATTCTTCATACAATCTAATATGTTATTCTAATTTAATTTTTCTTCAGCACGATAGCCGTACGAGCTGGCAAGTAGAGCTTGAGCCACTCCTTGCGGTCGTTGACATAGAGAGGATCGTAGCTGGTGAGATGAGTCATCTCATCATCATTGAGTCCATTGCCGCCGAACGCCTTGTTGTCCGTATCGAGTACCACGCTGTAGGCTCCCGTAGGTACTAGGAATCCATAGTCGGTAAACGAGCGGGTTGGCGAGAAGTTGAAGACAAAGAGCAGGTCGCCTCGCATATAGGCCAGTACCTGGTCGCCATCATTGTGCCATATCTCTACGACTGGTGTCTTGTTAAAGTTCTTTTCGCTCGTGATGGTTTGGAGCATCGCTTTATCAAAGTCGCCTAAGTAGTGGTAGCAGAGGTCCTTATTATCCACTAAGTTCCACTGGCGGCGAGCGTACTTATAGCTCCAGCCATTGCCCTCGCGAGGGAAGTCTATCCACTCTGGATGGCCAAACTCATTGCCCATGAAGTTGAGGTATCCGCCATTGATGGTAGAAGCCGTACAGAGGCGTATCATCTTGTGCAGGGCGATGCCTCGGTGCACCATGTCGTTCTCATCTCCCTTCTTGAAGTGCCAATACATGTCGGCATCGATGAGTCGGAAGATGATGGTCTTGTCACCTACCAAGGCTTGGTCATGACTCTCGCAGTAAGAGATGGTCTTCTCGTCTGAACGGCGATTCTTCACCTCCCAGAAGATGCTGGATGGTTTCCAGTCTTCATCCTTCAGTTCCTTGATGGTCTTGATCCAATAGTCTGGTATGTTCATCGCCATACGATAGTCGAATCCATAGCCACCGTCCTCAAACTTGGCAGCCAAGCCTGGCATTCCGCTCACCTCCTCGGCAATGGTGATGGCGTTCTTGTTCACCTCGTGTATCAGGCAGTTGGCCAGGGTCAAGTAGCAGATGGCATTGTCATCCTCATGACCATTGAAGTAGTCGCCATAGTTGCAGAATGCCTCACCCAATCCGTGGCTATAATAGAGCATAGAGGTTACACCATCGAAGCGGAAGCCATCGAAGTGGAACTCATTGAGCCAGTACTTGCAGTTGCTCAAGAGGAAGTGGATGACCTCGTCCTTGCCATAATCGAAGCAGAGACTATCCCAAGCTGGATGCTCGTGACGATCGCCTGGATAGAAATACTGGTTAGGGTCGCCAGCCAGATTGCCAAGTCCCTCCACCTCATTCTTCACGGCGTGAGAATGCACGATGTCCATAATCACGGCGATGCCATTCTGATGGGCAGTGTCTATGAGCTCCTTCAACTCTTCAGGGGTACCGAAGCGACTGCTGGCTGCAAAGAAGCTACTTACGTGATAGCCAAATGAGCCATAGTAAGGGTGCTCCTGGATGGCCATAATCTGAATGCAATTATAGCCATCTGCAATGACGCGTGGCAATACATTGTCCTTAAACTCAGTATAAGTGCCCACTTTCTCGGCATCCTGTCCCATTCCGATGTGGCACTCGTAGATGAGGAGCGGATTCACCTTAGCCCTGAAAGTCTTCTTCTTCCAAGTGTAAGGAGCTGGATTCCACACCTGCGCAGAGAATATCTTGGTCTGCTCATCCTGCACCACGCGCTGTGCCCAGGCAGGTATGCGCTCACCTTCTCCACCATCCCAGTGAACCTTCATCTTGTAGAGATCGCCATGCTTCATGGCTTTCTCTGGCAGCTTGAGTTCCCAGTTGCCGGTGTTCTTCACTCTCTTGGCGCGATACTTCTCGCTCTCCTGCCAGTTGTTGAAGTCACCTATCAGGTAGATGTCTGTGGCATGAGGTGCCCACTCACGGAACACCCATCCACGGGCTGTCTTGTGGAGTCCGAAGTATTCATAGCCATTGGCAAAATCGCTCAAAGTCTTCTTGCCATTGTTGGTGAGCTGGTTCAACTTCCACAAGGCGTGTTCATGTCTGCCCTTGATGGCATCCTCATAGTCTGCCAAGTATGGGTCGTTCTTCACCAGTCCGATATGTTTTGGAGCTGCTGCCTTCACAGCCTTCTTGGCTGTGGTCTTCTTGGCTGTAGCAGCCTTACTTGTTGTTTTCTTTTCCGTAGCCATATATCATGATTTTAGAGGGGTTAATACTTTCTTTATTTCCAATGATGGAAGCTCTCTTCTGGCTTATGCCTTCACCTTGAAGATAGCCTTGTGGATATCGCCCTTGCCGATGCATGGCTGATGTCCGTCCTCTGGCCAGAAGATGGCAAACTGTCCTGGCTTGCAAGTAACGAGAGTCTGTGCCTTCACACCTGGATACTTGGTGAGGTCTTTCTCGGCGTTATATTCCACGTCGGGCAGGTCGGCAAGCGGAGTATATCCGTAGGTCTCCTCATTGTCGAGCGGTATCTGGATGTCGAGCATCTTGCGATGGGTCTCTATCACAGCCTCGTCCTCTGTCTTGCCATGGGCGGTGGTTATGTTTACAAAGAGGTCGCCCTCCTTGATATAATGCTTACCGTCTTCGAGCTTAGCGAGATCATTCTCCTTGATAAACTTTACCACGTCTGCAAAGAGTGGATTGAGAGAAACGTATCTCTCCAAATTGTCTAAAGTGTCAATTACCATAATGTATTAAGTTGTATTATTATTGTCTAAATTATTAATTCTTAATAATAAATCAATCCTCAAATCGCTTGCCATTCTCGTAAGTACCCTTGGCGGTAACCTGTCCGTTGCGGTCTTTCTCCACAAATCTGCCTTCACGCACATCGCCCTTGTATGTACCCTCAAATCGCTTGCCATCCTTGTCTTCCTCTATGCAGGCTCCCTCACGCTTGCCATTGCGATACACTCCCTTGAAGCGCTTGCCGTTGGCATAATGGATCACCACATTGCCATCCACGAAGCCATTTTTAAATTCGCCCTCGAAGATGTCGCCATTCTTCTTGGTCAGCTTGCCCCTGCCGTTCTGCAGATCGTCCTTCCAAGTGCCTACATAGATGTCGCCATTCTTCCACACGAAGGTGCCCTGTCCAGAACGCTGTCCGTCCAGGAACTGTCCGGTATACTTAGCACCATTGGCTGAGCGGAAGATGCCTTCGCCCGTGCGTTCGCCCTGGGCATAATCGCCCTCATACACATCTCCATTATGGAACTTGTAGATGCCCTTGCCGTCCTGAATGTCATCCTTCCAGTCGCCATTGTAGACATCGCCATCGGCATATCTGAACGTGCCCTTGCCCGAGCGCTGGTTGTCCACCCACTGTCCGTCGTAGGTAGTGCCGTCACCCCAGTTAAAGGTACCGTTGCCATTCTTCATATCGTTCAACCATTGGCCCTTATACTGAGCGCCATTGGAGTAGGTGTAAACACCCCTGCCCTGTCGCTTGTCCTTGTACCAGTCGCCATCATACTTATCACCATTGTAATAGTACATCACGCCATGGCCATGCTGGAAGTCGCGAAACCAGAGTCCCACATATTTATTATTGTTCTGGAAATAGTAGGTTCCCTTGCCGTGCTGTTGGTCTTGCATCCACTGTCCCTCATACTTCTCGCCATCGGAGAAGGTGTAGACACCATACCCCTCACGCTTGCCCTTGACGTAAGAGCCCTCGTAAGTATCACCATTGGAGTAGACGGCAGCGCCCTTGCCCTGAGGCTTTCCGCTCACCATCTCGCCCTTGTACTGACCGCCATCACGAGTGATGCAAGATCCCAGAGTAATCTTCTGGGCAGAAACGGCTAAAGGCGACAAACTCAGTGTGAGCGTCAGCAAAAGAGACCTGCCATAAGCACCTATCTTAATATCTGAATTTCTATAATATTTCATGTCAATAGTATGTATTCGTTTGATTCAATCTCCAAAGTTAGAGATTTTTCGGCAAACAGCCAAATAGATTAAGCAAATTTAAGGTTAAATACTGAAAAATTTATTTTTCAAAAGATTATAACGAGTAGCATACAATAATATATGTACAGCTTCGTTATACAAAAAAAAACGGACAACAAAAACTCTGAAATATTATGATTTTAAATTGTGCAATTATCGACGAAGACCCTAATGCCCTAGAGCAACTCAAGAAATACGTAGACGAAATGCCTACGTTCAACCTGATTGGTGCCTACCATACAGCCATCGAAGCTGTGGATGGTATTCGCCACAATCATCTTGACATTCTGTTTCTAGCCATCCACATGCAGCAGATTAGCGGATTGGAATTTGCCAAGGTGGTGCCAAAGAACGTGAAGATCATCTTCACCACCGCCTTCAAGGAGTATGCCATCGAGGCATATAAGGTGAACGCCTTCGACTATCTGCTCAAGCCTATCACCCACGAAGACTTTGTGGCTGCCTGCCAGAAGGTATTCGATAGCTACATGCAGGATGACAACTACAATCCCATCAAGCGCGATAAGTTTCTCATCGTGAAGAGCGACTACCGATACATTCGCATCGCCTTCGATGACATCCTCTTTGTGGAATGCGCCAAGGACTACATCAAGTTCCATCTGGACGGCAAGCCGATGGTGATGACGCTGGGCAACATGAAGCACCTGGAAGAAAGACTGCCGAAAGACAAGTTCCGCCGAGTGCACCGCTCCTACCTGGCCAACATGAGCAAGTTTGACGTGATAGAGCGAGGCAAAATCATCTATGGCTCATTAGCTATCCCGATATCCGAATCATACTACGAGGAAATCAAGGTCTATCTGGATGAGCACTCTGTATAAAATAGTAGCCGACGCTTGGAGTGCGTCGGCTACTATTTCATTACATCAACTGCTCTGGAGAAGAAACATAGATAGTGGCTCCATGCTCAGAAAGGAAGTCTTGGTCACGGAATCCCCAAAGCACACTGATACAAGGCATTCCGCTATTGCGAGCCGTCTCCACATCCACATCGCTATCACCTATATAGACAGCCTTACCTCTGCTGGCATGCATCAGTCGCAAAGCCTCGTTTACGGTATCGGGAGCTGGCTTTTTCTTGATGCCTTCCTTCTCTCCGATGGCCACGTCCACCAAGTCGCCAAAGTAGTGCTTGCAGAGAGCCTGGGTGGCTTCGCAAAACTTATTGCTCACCACGGCAACATTCTTGCCCCTAGCCTTCAGCGCAGAGAGCATGTCCATAATGCCCGGGTAAGGCTTGGTTCGGTCGGTGTTGTGGGCTAGATAATGATTGCGGAAATCTCGGAAGATATGCTCAAACTCCTTCTCATCTATATTCTTCTGCGAGTACACAGCACGCTGCATCAATAGCCTGATGCCATTGCCCACCATCATTCTCACTGCATCCACCGAATACTCCTTCAAGCCATTCACCCTCAACGCATAATTGCAACTTGCAGCCAAGTCATCGAGCGTAGAGAGGAGCGTTCCGTCGAGGTCGAAGATATAGGTATCGAAGTCAAACTGGATGCCATGGGTGAGCTTCTTGGTGCGCAGTTCGCCGCCATGAAGCACATATACATCGTCCTGATAGATAGGCACATCGCTCACCTTTCGGTTATCACCATACTCCCAGCGCTTAAACTGCATGGTCTCCTTGTCTATCACCACATATTTATATTCTATGGGTCCTTCGATAGGTGCCACATTCACCGAGAGCACATACTCGTCATTGCCCAACCCAGAAGGAGGCATCGGCAAGAAATGCGCCGTATTCCAATTGCCCAAAGTTGGATGATTGCCCAGCAGGGCGATCGTTTCACCCGGATGCAACTTAGGGGCGCTCACCTTGAAGATGACCGTTTTCTCAAAGAGAGGCACACGATCTATCAGATAAGTGTCGGCAAGCTCTATCTTGGCAGGGAAGTTTTTGTATTCACCCTTCTGATAGCTCAGGGCCTCCTTTTTGTCTTCCAGCCAGCAATCATTGAAGTAATAATTCTTGGCAGGATTATATCCATACGCCCTGACCTCAGACAGGCTCTCCATGCGACAGGTCTTCCCATCAGCATCGAGCACCCTATAATAATAATGTATATAGGCAAATGGATGGCGCTTATTGTCTCTCGTAGAAGTCTCCACCTCCCACAAGTAGCCATCACGAGTGTACATCTCCAAATCCACCCACTCGTCATACTTAGGATCATCCGCATGGATGAATCTCAAGCACACACAGAGTTTCTCGCCCCAATTGGCACGATAAGGTATCGTAAATTTCATTTTCATAATCGTAGCATTTTTTAATTTACAATTACAAAGGTAAGCAAAAATGCGGAAACTCGAATAAAGAATCTGCTAATTAACCTAATTTAATTCGCATGGCTTTGCCATTTCCTATTTTTACTGTACTTTTGCACCCAAAATAAAAAAAACTCTAGCAGTGAAAAGAAATAACAAAAGAAAAAGAAAAATGAAGAAATCAGTTTCTAGATTCTATCTGTATGGCGCCCTAGGCTGCATCGCAGTCATCGCCATCGTGGGCTATCTCTATTGCTTCTCTTCGTTCTCCAAGAGCAGCAAGACTGAGTATGTGTACATCGATGCCGACGATAATATCGACTCTGTATATAATAAGGTGAGACCTATCGCCAAGTCCATCCCTTTCCAGGCGTTCCGCACCTTGACCCATCATTCTGGCTATCCAGAACATATCCGCACGGGTAGATATGCCATTCACCCAGGAGACGGAGCACTCAAGACATGGCGACACCTGAAGAACGGACTTCAGGAACCAGTCAACCTTACCGTGCCTTCAGTAAGAACGCTTGATAAGCTATCGGCTGAACTCAGCAAGAAACTGATGATGGACAGCACCACCATCCTCAAGGCACTGACCGACGAGGCCACCTGCGAGAAGTATGGCTATGACACAGCCACCATCGCCTGTATGTTTATCCCCAACACTTACGACATCTACTGGAACGTAAGCATCGATAAGTTCTTGGAGCGCATGAAGAAAGAGAGCAACAAGTTCTGGAACTTCGAGCGCACCCAGAAGGCGAAGACGATGAAGCTGACCCCTAACGAGGTGATAACACTGGCTAGTATCGTGGACGAAGAGACTGCCAACAATGCCGAGAAGCCTATGATAGCGGGCATGTACTACAACCGCTTGATGCTTCGCAACGCTGAGTATCCTGAAGGTATGCCACTGCAGGCCGACCCAACCATCAAGTATGCTTGGAAGCGATTCGACCTGAAGCGCATCTACAACAACCTGCTGTACATCAAGAGTCCATACAATACCTACAAGAACCCAGGTCTCCCTCCTGGCCCAATCCGCATCCCATCGGTAGCAGGCATCGACGCCGTTCTCAACCATGTACGCCACGAATACCTCTACATGTGTGCCAAGGAAGACTTCAGCGGAACCCACAATTTCGCTCGCACTTACGAGGAGCATTTACAGAACGCAGCCAAGTACTCCAAGGCTCTGAATGAGCGCGGAATCAAGTAATAAATACTCATTTGACGAGCAACAAAGACAGAAAACTTGCAGAAAGTCATATTTTCTGCAAATTTTCTGTCTTTTTATTTGGTAGTTTGCTAATAATGTTGTACTTTTGCGCCATCAAACATTTCCAACAAAAGAAAATATATACACATGAACAGAACGATTATTACAGTAGTGGGCAAGGATACCGTTGGTATCATCGCCAAGGTTTGTACCTATTTGGCTGAGAACAGCATCAACATTTTGGACATCTCACAGACCATCGTACAGGAGTACTTCAACATGATGATGATCGTGGACATGGGTAAGATGACAAAATCATTCGAGGAAGTTGCTGACGACTTGGCAGCAGTTGGCAAGGACATGGGTGTCCAGATCAAGTGCCAGCGTGAGGAAATCTTCGACATGATGCACCGCATCTAAATTTTAAATTATAAAAATCAAAGAACATGATCAATATATCTGAGGTTATCGAAACCAATAAGATGATAGAGCAAGAGAACTTTGATGTGCGTACCATCACCATGGGTATCAACCTGCTGGACTGCGCATCAACTGACCTCGATGAGCTCTGTCAGAACATCTACAATAAAATCACACGCTTGGCAAAGAACTTGGTTAAGACGGGCGAGGACATCTCCAAGGAGTTTGGTGTGCCTATCGTCAACAAGCGTATCTCCATCACCCCAATCTCACTGGTGGGCGGTTCTGCTTGCAAGACTACCGACGACTATGTGAAAATAGCCAAGACCCTGGACAAGTGTGCCAAGGAGCTGGGCGTCAACTTCCTCGGTGGCTACTCCGCCATCGTGAGCAAGGGTATGAGCAAGAGCGATAAACTCCTGATTCGCTCCATCCCTCAGGCTATGGCCCAGACCGACTTCATCTGTAGCTCAGTCAATGTAGGTTCTACCAAGACAGGTATCAACATGGATGCCGTGCGCTTGATGGGCGAAATCGTGAAGGATACTGCCGAGGCTACCAAGGACAAGGGATCGCTGGGATGCGCCAAGCTCGTAGTGCTCTGCAATGCGCCTGACGACAACCCATTTATGGCTGGTGCCTTCCATGGAGTTTCTGAGGCTGACGCTGTAATCAGCGTGGGTGTCAGTGGTCCAGGCGTAGTGAAATACGCTTTGCAGAGTGTGCGTGGTGAAAGTTTCGAGGTGCTCTGCGAAACCATCAAGCGCACTGCCTTCAAGATTACCCGTGTAGGTCAGTTGGTTGCCAAGGAGGCATCTCGCCGCTTGGGCGTTCCATTCGGCATCATCGACCTCTCTCTGGCTCCTACTCCAGCCATTGGCGATAGCGTAGCTGATATTCTGGAAGAGATTGGTTTGGAGCACGCAGGTGCACCAGGTACCACAGCGGCTCTCGCCTTGCTCAATGACCAGGTAAAGAAGGGCGGCATCATGGCTTCTTCTTACGTAGGCGGACTGAGCGGTGCCTTCATTCCTGTGAGCGAAGACCAGGGTATGATCAATGCCGTAGAGGCTGGCGCACTCACCATTGAGAAGTTGGAGGCTATGACTTGTGTATGCTCCGTAGGTTTGGATATGATTGCCATCCCTGGTGACACTCCAGCCACCACGATTTCGGGCATCATCGCTGACGAAGCTGCCATCGGTATGGTGAACCAGAAGACTACTGCCGTGCGTGTCATCCCAGTTGTGGGCATGAAAGTAGGAGACAATGTAGACTTCGGTGGCTTGCTGGGTCATGCTCCCATCATGCCTGTCAATAAGTTTAGTTGCGAGGCATTCGTCAACCGAGTTGGTCGAATCCCTGCTCCTATCCATAGTTTCAAGAATTAAAGAATGGCTTTAGAGAGGACGAACAGGAGAAAGTTTAGCTTCTGTTCGCCCTCTTTTCTATATTATTCCAACTTTTTGTTTAAAAAAGCATAATAGCCCATCCACTATTCAAGAAATATTTGTATCTTTGCTTTTCTCAAATGAAATAAATTACTCACACTTTTAAATCGAGAAACATTATGAGCAAATATTTTGCAGAATCAGAATTGATTATCAATGAGGACGGAAGTTGCTTCCACCTCCATCTACGCCCAGAACAACTGGCAGATAAAGTGATCCTAGTAGGCGACCCAGGTCGTGTAGCCCTCGTAGCATCTCACTTCGACGAGAAAGAGTGCGAGGTTTCTAGCCGTGAGTTCCATGCCATCACAGGCACTTACAAAGGCAAGCGTATCACCGTGCAGAGCACAGGTATCGGATGCGACAACATCGACATCGTGGTCAATGAGCTGGATGCCCTCAAGAACATCGACTTCAAGACTCGCACCGAGAAGCCAGAGCACACCACGCTCACCCTAGTGCGCATCGGCACCTGCGGCGGTTTGCAGCTCAATACCCCAGCTGGCACTTTCGTGGCTTCACAGAAGAGCATCGGTTTCGACGGCTTGCTCAATTTCTACGCACACCGCAATGAGGTGAGCGACCTGGAGACAGAGGCTGAGTTCAAGCGCCAAGTGAAGTGGGTGGACCAGATAGGCAACCCATACTGTGTAAACAATGACCCAGAGCTTTTGGATCGTATCGCTGGCGATGATATGGTACGTGGCATCACTATCGCTTGTGGTGGATTCTATGGTCCACAGGGCAGAGAGCTCCGTATTCCACTAGCCGACCCAGAGCTAAATCAAAAGATCGAAGACTTCGAGTATAAGGGATTGCGTGTCAACAACTTCGAGATGGAGAGCTCAGCTCTTGCCGGACTTTCACTCTTGCTGGGTCACAAGGCTATGACCTGCTGCATGGTTATCGCCAACCGCCGTGCCAAGAAAGCCAACACGGGTTATAAGAGCACAATCGACAACCTCATCCAGTTGGTTCTTGACAGAATCTAAGAGGTTTAACATATCATAAAGTTCAAAAAACAAACATCAAAATACAATAAGTAAATGACTGAAGAATGTATTTGCGCCTTGGCAACGCCTGCTGGTGGTGCCATCGGAATCATCCGTCTGAGCGGAGAGAAATCCATAGAAATCACCGACCAGGTTTTCACTTCTGCCAATGGTAAACCTCTGGCAGAAGCCAAGCCCTATACCATCCACTATGGTGAGCTGAAGGACAAGGAAGGCAATACCATTGACGATGTCTTGGTAAGCGTCTTCAAGGCACCTCACAGCTACACGGGCGAGGACAGCGTAGAAATCTCTTGCCATGGCAGCAGATACATTCTTCAGCAAGCTTTGCAAAGACTGATAGAAGCAGGTTGCCGCCAAGCCAACCCTGGCGAATATACCCGCAGAGCCTTCATGAACGGCAAGATGGACCTATCGCAGGCTGAGGCGGTGGCAGACCTCATAGCGTCTACCAACAAAGCTACCCATAAGATGGCTCTCAGCCAGCTAAAGGGTCATTTCAGCAGCGAATTGTCTCGTCTGCGCGAGCAACTCCTCAAGATGACATCCCTCCTGGAACTAGAATTAGACTTCAGCGACCATGAGGAACTAGAGTTTGCCGATCGCACAGAGCTCAAAGCCCTGGCAGAGCAGATAGAGCAGCGCATCACCACCCTAGCCCGATCCTTCGAGACAGGCAACGCCTTGAAGCAGGGCGTACCCGTAGCCATCATAGGCTCTACCAACGTGGGTAAGAGCACCCTCCTCAATCGCCTTCTCCATGAGGAGAAAGCCATCGTGAGCGATGTACATGGCACCACCCGTGATGTCATAGAAGACACCACAGTGATAGACGGCATCACCTTCCGCTTCATTGACACCGCTGGCATCCGCAAGACAGATGATGTGGTGGAGAATATAGGTATCGAGCGCACCTTCCAGAAGCTGGAAGAAGCCAAGATTGTGATTTGGCTTCTAGATGAAGAGCCTACCACAGAAGCCATACAAGAAATGGCGTCAAAGGCGCAAGGCAAAACGCTCTTGAAGGTATTCAACAAGATAGATGCCAAGCATTTCGCCCCAAGCGATGACTATCTCTTGATCAGTGCCCGAACTGGCGAAAACATCTCCCTATTAGAGCAGTCCCTAGTCAAGGCTGCCGACATCCCTGAGATCACAGAGAATGATGTCATCATCACGAGCGCCCGCCACTATGAGGCCTTGACTCGCGCCAACGATTCCCTCCAGAGAGTCATAGAATCCATGGATATGGGCATGAGTGGAGACATCATAGCCGAGGACCTCAAGATAGCATTGGAAGAGCTAGGCGAAATCACTGGCGGACAGATAAGTAGCCAAGAAACGCTCAACAATATTTTCAAGCATTTCTGCATCGGAAAGTAACCCCCTGGACAGCTCTAAAACGAACATTTTTATAACTGCTTGCAAGCCACCTATTTAGGTGGCTTTTTTCGTCTTAACACATTCCATTTGTAATTTGTAGAAACCAATATTTTGGTGTATTTTTGGCTCAAATTTCATTCGTGGCCCTCAATTCTGTGAGAAAATGGAAAGGAAAAAATCTATGTTTTGGTACCTTCTGAGACAAAATGAGACAGTTTCAATCCTTCGACCATTTCTCATGTTTGGCACCTCGTGAGAAATACTGAGAATATGTGAGACAGTCTGAGACAAAATCGACGACCTCATTAACCAAAAAGAGCATGTAAAAATGAGAATAATTAAGGTGTGTGGAGTCTGTGGAAAGGAGTTTGTTGCCAGCAAAATGACCAGTAAATACTGTTCAAGACGCTGTGAACGTGTCGCTTTCCGGAAACGAGAATCCGAAAAGAAGAAAAATGAGAAAGAAAGTGCCGAAGCTTTGCGTGAGGAAGAGAAGATAAAATCCTTGCGAGAAAAGGCATTCCTTACCCCGAAAGACGTTGGCGTTCTATTCGGTGTAAGCCGTGCTACCGTATATAGATATTTCCAAACTGGTATTGTTAAGGCTATAAAAATTAGAAATAAGACTTTTGTTAGAACATCAGACTTAGACAAGATGTTCGATGAAGCTTCACCATACAAGAAGAGAAAATATCAAATCAAGGAAGAACAGGAGTATTATACCCTTCGTGAAATCATGGAGAAATATCACATCGGTCGCAAAGCCGTATGGGGACGTTGTGACCGTATGGGTATTCCAAAAGTTTATGAAGGTCGTAACACCTTCTTCAGCAAAAAGGCAGTTGATGCAAAGTTTGCAGACCTTCTTGAAGAAATCAATCTCGACAACTACTATACAATGGATCAGGTGATGGAAATGTATGGTATGACTCGAACTAACGCTATGAGTTTTGTAACCTATCACAAGGTACCAAGGGTAAACAGAAATGGTAAAGCCTATTACTCAAAGATACATATTGATAGTATCAAGCAAAAAGGTAATGAGGTAGATCCGGACTGGTACACTTACGAAGAGATTTCAGAAAAGTATGGCTTAACAAAGGATCAGATTAGCTACACTCTTAAAAATTATGATGTAAGGACAGAGAAGCGAGGTAAGTTCACGATGATCTATAGAACCGACTTCGACAAGATTACTCAACAGCGAATGGGCAACACCAAGAAAGTTGAGAACCTGGATGGAACAGAACGTGTCATCTTCCAGGCAAAGGCACAGGAGAGAGCATGTCCTCCTACTCCAGAAGGATATTACTCAACTGAGGAAGTGGCAGAAATGTTCAAGATCACCATCAAGCATGTCGGTGTGATGACCAGAGAGAACAAAACTCCTAAAATAGCTCTTAAAAATTTCAACTTCTATGAGAAGAAGGCCATTGACATCCTGTATAATCAGAAACATAAGTATGCTGATATAAATGACTGGATTACCCCTGAGGAGATGAGAGTTACCTACAAGATGACGCATGATGCAGTACGTTCATTCATCCACCGGCATAAGATACCTTCAAAAGTTGAATATGGAGTAACCTACTATTCAAAGCAGCACATCCAGGCGCTGAAGACTGGATATTTCGAAGGAAGAGAACGCTACTATTCCGTAGAAGAAGCAATGAAGAAGTATGGAATGACAAAGGATATTGTTCATTATTACGTCAAGCATTACAAAGTCACTAAAGTAAAGAAGGGGCAATTCATGTTCTTTAGAAAAGAAGAATTCGACAGACTCATGGAAAAACGTTTCAAAAATGATGATTTGAAAACAGATTATACTGAATAGTATGATTTACTTTCTCTTTACTGCTGTCAATGTAGTATCATTTAGGAATTTTGCAAGCGAATTTTATTAATACAAAAATCAGATATATTATGCAAGTATGTAAAACCGTTAAGCTCCGTATGCGTGACAGACGCAACGGAACAAAGTCACTTTTCCTGGACTTTTGGCCAGGATATAGAGACCCGGAGACGATGGAGTTGATACGCCGTCGCTCACTTGGCATGTACATTTATGCCGATCCTGTCAACAAGCAGCAGAAGCTCTACAACGACAAGATTCTCGCCAAGGCAGAAGCTATTCGTTGTAAGGTGTACATTGATGTTCTCGATGAGAAGTATGATTTCTTCAACCGTGACAGATTGAAGGAGGACTTTCTCGGATATTTCAGAAATATGGTCAATCGCAACTATGTGAAGTGTGATGCAGCCTACAAGCATTTCGAGAAGTTCTGTAAAGGCAAATGTACATTTGAGATGCTTGATGTTCTTTATTGTAACAAGTATATGGAATATCTCCTTGATACCAAAGTGTCATCAAGAGGTGGACATGTTATCAAGAAATCCATTTCCAGAAATACGGCATCAGCCTATTGGAATGTGTTCAAGCAGGTCTTGACAAAGGCATACCGTGAGCGAAGGCTGACAGATGATCTTGCCAGCCTTTTGGAAAACATTTCATGTACAACGCCAGTGAAGCAAAGTCTTACATTGGAGGAAGTTAGAAGAATGTATGCCACTGAATGTTCTATTCCGGTTGTTCGAAAGGCTGCATTATTCTCCTGTCTTACAGGTCTCCGTATCAGCGACATCCTTAGACTGAAATGGGAGAATATCCGTAGCTATGCTGATGGTGGATATTATCTGGATTTCATTTGTGTGAAGACAAAATGCCAGACCCAGGTTCCAATTGGCGATGATGCATATGCTCTAATCCATCCAAAGACCAACAGAACATATATCTTCCAAGGTTTCAAACGTACTATGACGTATGGTGTGATGCAGAACTGGCTAAAAGAGTGCGGTATCGAAAAGCATATCACCTTCCATTGCTTCCGTCATACGTATGCCTCGTTGCAGCTCGAACTTGGTACAGACATCTATACAGTTCAGCATCTGCTCAACCATAAGAATGTCAGTACGACGCAGATCTACGCTTCTCATGCAAATCCAAAAACACGTGAGGCAGCAGGCAGAATTACGTTAACGAACGTGAAAGACGACGAGAAGCCAACTGAAAGTACGATGCCTCAAACGGCAAGTAAGAGAAAATAAGATTATAACACGGCAAAAAAGAGAAAGTAAAATATAGCTTAAAGCGTTGAAACACAGAATAATAAATAGTGTTTAAGAGGCGCATTTTGTTGATACGAAATAGTAGAAAATAGCAAGATTCTCTATATCTTTGCAGACACAAAAACTCCAAAAAGTAACAATTGCAATGATTAAAAAGTTAAAAGAGAACTTCTTGATTCTCCTCATTTCGAATATGCTCACCATCGTTATGGTAGTAGTCGCTCCAAGAATACATGGAGCGATTGCTAACCTGATGGTAACAGTTTCCGACTCTGATTTCGGTTTCTCTTTGCCGATGATATTCTATTATATATCATTTGCCATCATTGTATGTGCATTTATGTGCTTGCGTAAGCCGCAAGCGGTGAGAGACATCGTGATCAACAACAGTATATCTTCCAACGAACCATCCATCTCGGATGTGGAGAAAGCAGAAGAAATGCGTGAACGCTATCGCAATAGGCAGTATAGTCTTGAAAGTTCAAAATATGATGCAGTCAAAGACTACACTTACTCTGTACTTTCGCCATATATGACAGATGAGTACTTGGAGATGCTGTGTCAGAACATAAAACTGTACGACATCCCTGAATCATGTATTGTTCCAGTGAAAACAAATGGAACATTGAATACTCTCGACATCAGGCATTACTCCTGGAATATTGGAGAACGCCTTGGGTGGAGCGGTCAAAAACGAGCAACCTTCATAAAGCTGTGTTTCCCTACCGAGCTCCAGGATGTTGAAGTGGAAAGCATGAGACGTACATTGAGACAGAAGGGCAAATGCGTAATTGAGATCGATGTACCCGATTACAATGATTATCAATTTCATCATCAGAAATAAAGAAAGTTTTTAATATGCAGAACGAAGAAAGACAAATAACATTCAATGACATACCGGAAGTATTGTCAGAGATACTGAAAAGATTTGATCTTCTTGACCAGTCTATGGAACTGATTCGAGAAGAAGTACGCAGGACTAAAAGACCTTCCCTATCAGATCATATTCCAATGGATGTGAAGGAAGCTTGTGAATTTCTTAAAATCAAGAAATCCACTATGTACACTTACATACAAAACGGTGAAATCCCTGTCAATCAGAAGGGTAAGAAATACACCTTCTTTAGGGACGACCTTATCAAATGGTTAGAATCTGGCTGCAAGATAGAGGCTCCAATCAGCACTATGGAGATTAATCAGATACTCAGCAAAAGACCAAGACGAAGAACTTTATAGGATAGATAAGTGCCTAAATTTCAGAAGCCTACATTGGATATTCTCTAATGTAGGCTTTTCTTTTGATAACAGTCTAAATAATCATACTGATGTTATTTTTTATACTGAATGCAGATAGACTGCACAATTTTAGTGTATCTTTGCACTGAAATGATGACTTACATAGCAAATATCAGTCAAGTTAAATACACATTTCCGCCTGCTTCATTAAGTAGGCGTATTTCAAATTTATTCATTAACAAAAAGTAATATGAGTCAGAAGAACAATTCCTCTGTGCTCTCTCTTTTTGTGTTTACAATGCTCAGATCATTGTCCAAAACAAGAGATTGAGCTTTCCAAAGATGAGCTTTGGACACTCTATCGTACTGCTTACGAGCAGTACAAGTTGGAAATCCTTAACGATGGCAAGTTGTATGACAGATATGTCAACGACTTTGTTAGCTATCACCTGCCGGTCTTCTCTTCCGAGGAACTGATTGTCCGCAACCATTTCAAGCATGTATTCAGCTTGTATGAGTTGCTTACCACCAGAAAAGACCTTGTCACCAAGTACTTCACCAAGTCCTCATTTGAGAAAGGAGACTTTGAAACAATGGTTTATGAGTTCAACCACATTGAAGTTGTGGTTGAAAGTCCTCGCATTCTTGCTTCATTCACTCCAGAACAGATTCGACTCATTACGAAATTCGCCAATGAGTCGAATTTCTTTGTAGATGGTATCGATGAAGAAACGATGGACGGATTCTTCAAATGTGAGTTAGATGATTCTCTGGTTGTAGTCAATATGCGACAGGTACTTCAATTGCTGTATGCTCTGTCTATTGAGAAGATGATTCCCCACAACTGGGTATCACTTATTGCGGATAATAAGCTGCTCACCCCTAAGAGTACGGGAAAGGCATCCAAACGAGGTGCTATCAGCAGCCGACTTAGTGAACTGAAGGCTTCATCAGCAAAGTTCCCAAGTGGGGAGTTTCTGGATTTTGCAAAACAACTGAAAGAAATGCGATGAAGTAAAGTAAGTTAAACAACTGAAAAGAAAAATCTCCTTACATCCCCCCTGACACTTCCGAGTGTCAGGAGTAAGGTCAGTTGTATTAGAATTTATTGGGGTAATTTTGCCCCCGAATCGATTCAGTTTCGGGGGTAGCCCCCTTATTGTCTAACAATAAAAGTATTAAGAAAATGGGAAATAGTAAAATTGACATGAACATACTTGCCAAGAGAGTAGAACTTTTGGAAATGAGAGTAAAGGAACTCACTTCGGTAGAACCTGAGGCACTTAACGAGCGTCTTTCAAAGATTGAGGAAAGATATTTCTCAAACAAAGAGATGCTCACCACCACCGAGGTTGCGGAATATCTTGGCGTTTCTCAGTCTCAGATATACAAGCTCACCATGAACATGGAGATTCCTCACTACAAGCCACAGGGCAAAACCATCTATTTCGACAAGAAGGAGCTTTTGAAATGGATGCGCAACAACCATATCACCCCAGCACGAAAGGACAGTGCCAATAAATAGAAAAGCGTTATGAAAGACAGAAAGAAAAACAAGACCAGAGTTTATTCTGATGTCCAACTGACGGCTCTCTTGGAAAAGTCTGAGATAGTGATTGACCCCTCAAAGTGTAGAAATCAAATTGAAAGAAGCAATGGCAAGAGGAAGAAACAGTAAAAGTGAGAAAGAAGAGTCTGCAGCAAGTTCTCTTGAAGTAGGCATGCTGTGCAAGAGCGCTTTCAACGACAGTGAACTGGAAAGCTATCTCAGACAAGGAGAGATAAAAGCTTCAGAAAAACCGCCCGTACCACCCCAGGTGTTATGGGTCGGTGACTGTACCATTGCCACTTTCGGAAATTTCAGCGCATCAACTGGTAAGGCAAAAAGTAAAAAGACGTTCAACATCACGGCGATGGTAGCAGCAGCTTTAACCAATTCCACTGTACTCAACTACCGGGCAAGTTTTCCTGAAGGAAAGAGACAGATCCTCTATTTCGATACGGAGCAGAGTCGCTATCATTGCCACAATGTTGTTGAGCGAATCTACCGACTGGCAGGACTCAGCCTTAACAAGGAAGACAAGCGCATCAAATTCTATGGACTAAGGGAGTTCACTCCTACTCTACGCATAGCCCTCATAGATTATGCGCTAAGAACATTTGATGGTGTGGGACTTGTCATTATCGATGGTTTGCGAGATCTCATGTACGACATCAACAATGCCAAGGAGTCAACAGACGTAATGACGATGCTGATGGCATGGACGAGCAAGTATGATCTGCATATCCATTGCGTGCTCCACCTTAACAAGAATGACAACAACACTCGTGGCCATATTGGTACTGAGTTGGAGAATAAGGCAGAAACGGTGCTGATTATCAGCAAGAACAAGCAGGATGCCAATATCAGTGAGGTAAGACCCATGCACATGCGAGACAAAGAGTTTTCGAGCTGGGCATTCCACATTGACGATAACTCTCTGCCTGTCCTTGATGTCGGTTATCACGTCACCGTTGTCAAGCCCAAAGACAAGCCGCTCACCTCTCTGCCTGACGATGTTCATACGATGGTACTTCAAAAGATTTTCTCCAAGAGTATCCCACAGAGATACGTCGATTTGGTAAAGGCTCTGGGTGAAGCTTATGCAGAAGAAGGTTACAAGCGTGGTGATAATGCCGTGAAGGAGATGCTAAAGATTTTCAATGAACGAAAGTTGATAACAAAAGAGAAAGACGGCTACCATTATCACCCTACTCTGTTTCCGTCCAAGTGAGTTTATAAGTTTAAGTTTAACCGGGTATATATATATTAAACTAATATGTGCCCATAATATATGTAACAGCATGACTATAGAAGAAATCAAATCAGTCAGCATTGTGCAGTTCCTTGAATCACTGGGCTATCATCATGTCTATATATTAAAGGAGAACTATTGGTATCTGTCTCCTTTTAGGACTGAGGCATCGCCTTCATTCAATGTCAGTCCCAAGAAGAATCTATGGAATGACTTTGGAGCTGGCGAAGGTGGCAATCTCATCAACCTGGTTCAGAAGATGAATCCTTCCTGGAACAACCATGAAGTTCTGACCTATCTGGAACAGAAGATAAAAGAACACCATCTACAATATTCAGAGGATTATGAAGCCCAAAGAAAGGAAAATGAGAGAAAGGAAGCCTGGAAACAAGAGCAAGTTGCTCAGCGAGAGAAGGCAAAAGAAAACAACACCATCATTGAGCGTATCGTAGGCCTCAGTCACCCTTATCTTAGAGACTACATTTTGCAGAGACGCATAGACTATGATATTGCCAAAGAGTATTGCAAGGAAGTACACTATCGTATCTATGACAAGAGTTACTATGCCATAGCCTTCGAGAATATCGAGGGCGGAATGGAAGCAAGGAACAAATACAGCAAACGAAGCATCGGCAAAAAGTCGATTTCAATCATCAGGCCAAACAACGAGCCACACAAAGAATGCTGCATCTTTGAAGGTTTCTTTGATATGCTGACATATGCCAGTATCAAGAAATGGATAACAGGAAATGAGCTTTGCCTGCCACATGAATGCGACTACTTCGTACTCAACTCTGTCAGTAACATCAAAGTTCTGTTGCCATATCTGCAGGAATATACTGTGATACATTGTTATCTGGACAACGATGATGCAGGTGCAAAGACTGTAGAGAAGATAAAAGTTGCTTATCAGGATAAGGTGGTAGATGAATCCCATCGATATGTCAACTACAAAGATGTTAATGATGTAATCAATGGTATTATCAAACCACCCAAATAGTGTCCCAAATGCCATATCACTGACCAATCAGGAGGTTCTCTTTCAAGAGGGTCTCCTTTTTTGTTTTATATGCCCTTTAGTTATTTTATAGTATGATTATTAAAATATTATCATACTTCTTTTATAATCTGTGTTAAGACTGAAACGGTTTTAGCTCTGTTTTTTCATTTATCGCACAAATATATGTTCCTTTGCACTGTTTTTGAGAAATACGCCGACTCGTCGGATGTAAGTTCCGAGTATGATAACAATAAAAATAACAAATAAAATTCAGATTGAAAATGTCAGGATTCGTAATTTTTGCGCTCGTCCTCACTTTTGTGTATGTAGTGTACTTTGCAGTAATGATCACATTAGACCTACATGGAAAGAAGGATGAAAAGAAAACAGAAGAAGAGACCTATGATGTAGGTGATTTGACCAATGAGGAACAGCCAGTTGCAATCGAAGAACGCAACGAGGGTCCTGACGAGGGTGACATGACCTTCACAGAGCAAATCACGGATGATGGACTCAGAGTTGTCAACCCGACAGGAAACGTGCCATATCCGCAACCTCCTTCTGATGAAGAGCAATCGCAGCAGCCACAGTCACATACCGTGACCAGTGAAGAACTCAATGAGAAAAACGATGAGATTTTGGAGCACATAGATCCAGTGCCACAATGCAGTTACCTCTCAGATGAGTTTATGCAGAATCTCAACAATAAGCACAACACCCGAAAAATAGAAAAGAAGAATGCCAGAGATAAGCTGTAAACACAATCTTTTGTTTGCCATAATGTTAATAGGTGTCATGCTCTTCCAGCCAATGTTGGCATCAGCCAAATGCGGAGGTGTCGATTATAGCTGGGGAGCAGACGCACTGAGCAATGCTCATGACTTTACGGTAACAATGATGCTCTATGTAGTCTATCTGGTGTATGCCATAGCTGCCATCGTAGCCATCATAGGAGCTTTGCAAATCTATATAAAGATGAATACGGGCGAAGGTGACGTAACCAAATCCATGATGATGCTGATTGGAGCCTGCCTTTTCATGATAGGAGCAACTATCCTGTTCCCTGCATTCTTCGGTTACAATATAGTATAAGGTAAAAAAGATAGGATAACAAAACATCTCAACCTGCAGGAGAGATAAATGAGTGTAAATTTTTTAAGTAACATCAAAAGAAATCAAATGAAGAAAATCAAGAATTTCGCAAAGAATCTTTTCAGTGCCAAGCGTATGAAGACGCTCGCCATGCTCCTTTTCTGTGGAACATTGGCGACCTATGCACAGAACGCAGCTGGTGATTACACTGCCGGAACAGATGCCCTCGCAACTGTGACGGAGGAGATTGCCAAGTATGTACCTTTTGTGGTTAAGCTCTGCTACGCTATTGCCGGTGTAGTTGCCGTTGTGGGTGCTATCAGCGTTTACATCGCTATGAACAATGAGGAGCAGGATGTCAAGAAGAAGATCATGATGGTTGTTGGCGCATGTATCTTCCTCGTTGCTGCAGCCCAAGCTCTGCCTTTGTTCTTCGGCCTCTAATCTATCGTTCAAGCATTAAAAAATACATCATGTCAGGAGAAGTAAACGAAAATCAGTACGTAAGCTATCCCATGTTCAAGGGTCTCCAGAAGCCCCTTGAATTTATGGGGTTCCAGGGACGCTACATCACCTGGGCAGCCTGTGCCATTGGTGGAGCCATCCTCGGCTTCATCATAGCATATTGCATTCTCGGCTTTGTGGTTGGTCTTGTGGTTCTTGCAGTTTCCCTCTGTTCGGGAGCAGCCCTCATCTTCTTCAAACAGAAGAAAGGGTTGCATACCAAGAAGGAAGAGCATGGTGTGTTCATCTATGCTTGTTCGCATAGAATGTAATCAAACAAAATTCAAACGTAAACAAATGAGCAAGTGTGTTGAAATCTGAATAGTGTAAATCGGTAGGCTCACCCTCTCGCAAGGATGAGCCTATCTTCATTTGATAAAAGAGCAAATAACAATGATCATATATGTAATCATAGCATTTGTAGCAATACTCATAGGCATGGCTATCTCAGTCTCTGCCTTTGGAACAGGAGGAAAGCGCAAGAAAATCTTTCAAGACATCTACTTCTCTGTTGAGGATGTGGATGGCATTGGCGTGCTCTATACCAAGACTGGCGAATATTCTGCCATATTGAAGATGGAGAACCCAGTACAGAAGTATTCCGCCAACATTGACAGCTACTATGAGTTCAATCATCTTGTCACCGCACTTGCCCAGACCCTCGGTGAAGGCTATGCTATTCACAAGCAGGATGTCTTCGTGCGCAAGCAGTTCCAGGATGAGAGCAACGACAACCATGAGTTTTTGTCGGAGTCTTACTTCAAGTATTTCAATGGACGTTCCTATACTGATAGCCAGACTTATCTGATTATCACCCAGGAGAATAAGAAAAGCCGTATCTTCTCTTTTGATAGCAAGAAATGGCGTGACTTTATGGTGAAAATTCGCAAGGTCAAAGACCAGTTGAAGGACTCAGGCGTGGAAGCCTCCTATCTGGACGGAAATACAGCTCGTGAATATGTTGACCGCTATTTCTCCATGAACTTCAACGACAAGACTGTGTCAATGACAAACTTCAAAGTTGATGAAGAGTCTATCAGCATGGGTAACAAACGATGCAAGGTGTATAGTCTTGTTGATGTTGACTGTGTCAGCACACCATCTATAGTCCGTCCTTTCACCAACATTGAGGTGAACAATGTTTCCATGCCAGTGGACATGGTATCATTGGTTGACAGCATTCCTTCTGCCGATGTAGTTGTATATAATCAGATGTTCTTCATTCCTAACCAGAAAAGAGAACTCTCCCTACTCGACAAGAAGAAAAATCGTCATGCCAGTATGCCAAATCCAAGCAACCAGATAGCCGTGGAGGACATCAAGAAGGTGCAGGATGTGATAGCAAGAGAAAACAAGCAGTTGGTATATGCCCACTTCAACCTTGTCGTTGGAGTACCTATAGATGCTGATATTCAGAAATGTACCAACCATCTGGAGAACTCCTTTGGCCGATTGGGCATTCATATCAGCAAAAGAGCCTACAACCAGCTGGAGCTTTTTGTCAACTCATTCCCTGGTAATTGCTACTCCACCAACCCAGAGTATGACCGATTCCTGACTCTCAGTGATGCAGCAGCCTGTCTCATGTACAAAGAGCGCATTCAACATAGTGAGGAAACGCCGTTGAAGATTTACTACACAGACCGCCAAGGTGTGCCAGTGGCCATCGACATCAGCGGAAAGGAAGGAAAGAACAAGATAACGGACAACTCCAATTTCTTCTGCCTCGGTCCTTCGGGAAGTGGTAAGTCCTTCCACATGAATAGTGTAGTCCGTCAGATGTGGGAACAGAACACCGACGTTGTGATGGTTGATACCGGTAATTCATACGAAGGACTCTGCGAATATGTCGGTGGCAAATATATCAGCTACACAGACGAGCATCCTATCACGATGAATCCTTTTGCCATCAAGCGTGAAGAGTTGAACATCGAGAAGATAGGCTTCCTGAAAAATCTGGTCATGCTCATCTGGAAAGGAACCCAAGGTGAAGTCACCAAGACGGAAGACCGTCTCATAGAGCAGGTTATCACGGAATACTTCGATGAATACTTCATGAAGAAACAAATAGAGGACCTGTCGTTCAACACATTCTACGAGTACAGTAAAGTCCGTATTCCTCAGATTATAAAGGAGAACAACCTGGCAGGAATTGACTTGGCATCCTACAACTATCTGCTGAAGGACTTCTACAAGGGCGGTAGTCATGAGCTCACTCTCAATGAGAACCTCGATACAAAGCTGTTTGATGAGACCTTCATCGTTTTCGAGATTGACTCCATCAAGGATGACCCTCTCCTCTTCCCTCTTGTTACACTTATCATCATGGACGTTTTCATCCAGAAGATGCGTATCAAGAAGAACCGCAAGGTGCTTGTCATTGAAGAGGCATGGAAAGCCATTGCTTCGCCAATGATGGCAGAGTACATCAAATACCTCTACAAGACAGCACGTAAGTTCTGGGCATCAGTGGGTGTGGTTACTCAGGAAATCCAGGACATCGTGGGAAGTCCTATCGTGAAGGAAGCCATCATCAACAACTCTGATGTGGTGATGCTGCTTGACCAGAGCAAGTTTCGTGAACGTTTCGACGAGATCAAGGCAATCCTGGGCTTGACAGATGTGGACTGCAAGAAGATCTTCACCATCAACCGACTTGAAAACAAGGAAGGCAGAAGCTTCTTCCGAGAAGTCTTTATCCGAAGAGGAAGTGTTGGAGGCGTGTTTGGTGTAGAAGAACCTCACGAGTGCTATATGACCTATACCACCGAGCGAGCAGAAAAGGAAGCTCTGAAACTCTACAAGAAAGAGTTGCAATGCGACCATCAGCATGCCATCGAAGCCTATTGCCGAGACTGGGAACTGTCAGGGATCACCAAATCCTTGCCATTTGCCCAAAAGGTGAACCAGACTGGTCATGTGCTGAACCTCAAACCCAAGAGGAAATTTGATGAGTATATGTAACAAGTCATAAACAATAATATTCAGACAAATGAAACGCTATCTGATAATACTTACTCTCTATCTCTGTGCCGTAGTACCGATGATGGCGCAGTACTACAGTGTTAACTATGACAAGCGCACTGTAGAAGCAATGACAGCCGCTTTTGCAACAGAGGCAGCTACTGAGGCGTATTATGCCGAACAGGTAGCCAAGATACGTGAACACTATCAGGCGGCAGAGGTGGCAGCGGCAGGAATCTTCACATCCAAGTTCCTTGACCGCAAAGCCCTCACCCATCTGGGACTATGGACAAGTGCGACGGAGAACTACTATTACCGCCGTATCTACAACATGGTGTCGGCCAAGATCATGCCGAAGATATGGACTGTAGCTGGAATGATGCTCAAAAGTCCTCAGAATGCTCTCTATTGGGGAAGCTATTTATATAAGGTATGTGAAGAGACCAAGACTCTCTGCTATCAGTTCGAGTCTATCGTCACCAACAGCACCCTCTCGTTCAAGGATATAGCATTTCTGGAGATTAACCAGGAATTGGCTGCCATCCTGAAACTCTCGGAGTTGGGAAACGTGGATTGGAAAGCGATGTTTGACAACTTTTCAGGATTCGGTTCCAACTTCACCAAGGAGAATCTGAAGGAAGACATTGATAACCTGTATGCCATGGGAGTTAATCTTGCTTCTGCTGGAGCTGGTAATGCCGTAGGCTCCATCCTTGGTAACAGCAGTTTCAGTGGAACGATGATGGACAAGACAAGCAGCGTCATTGAGATAGCTGAAAATGTGTATGGACTCTACAACAGTCTGTCTGCAAATGCAGGAAACACGCTCTTGCAGTTTGTTGGAGGAAGGGACAGCATTGCAAATCTCTTCTCTTTATCAAACTACAATCTGACATCTTGGGTAACAGACTATGCCCGTGAAGGAATGGGACAATACTACACCCAGCGATGGTATATCTATAGGGTTGATGCCGGTAATGTGAAGCTGTGTGACTACTATCCACCTACAGACAATGATGCTATCATCAAAGGTGATCACTGGTATCGTATCAGCACAAAGGACAAAAACTATACTCCAACAATGGCAGAAAGAGAAGCAGCATTGAGAAACTCAGAAAGCCACGCAGGTTGGAGTCGAAGTGATGTTCAGCAGCATAACAACTCAAACGACGGCTTCAATTATAGTATAACCTACTATATGTCAGGCTATATTCTCAGCAAGAAGAAAAGTGGTCAATATGCTAAAGCCTATGCCTACGAGATTCATGTTTCAAAGAGCTGGTATAAAAAGGAAGTTGCCTATGAGGATGTCTTTGATTCCTACACAATGGACATGAACACGTTCAAAGCCGGAATGAATGCACGGCTGAAAGAACTCAATGATAACGAGGAAGGTTACACCTACTATCTTTCAAGTGATGCAAAGAGATACTATCAGACAACCGATGCCAAGAAGATTGCAGGATGTGAAACAGCAACTATCAGTGTTACCTGCCATGGTGGTACCAAACTTGGTGAAGCATCAACCCAATACAAGTGTTCGAGTTGCGGAGGTAGCGTGAATGGTCACACCAAGCAGTGTGCCATGGCCACGAGTGTCACTCATGAAAGCGTCAACACCTCAGAGATTGATTCCAAGATTACTGAAACAGAGAGGAAAATAGCTTCTCTCCAGTCTGAAATTACAAGCTTGGAGGTAGAGAATACGGAACTTCTGAGAAAAATCAAGAATTCAAATGTGAATGATGCAGCGAGGTATCGTCAACAGTACAATGCCAACAAAGACCGCATTACAGCATTGAAATCTGACAAGAGTACAGCCGAATCAGAACTTGCCCAGTACCAAAAGGCAAAGCAAGAGGCTATTGATGGAGAAAATGCAGTGACTGATGACTATTACCGAATACCTGCCATCATGCAGGATTGCAAGACTGCCTATAATCTCAGTTGGAATGGTTCGGGGGCTTGGGAAGGTAATACTTTCGTTCGTACTGCTTCCATGCCGAATATCAATGGTGTCATAACTTTCAAGGCAACAGTTTCAATAGCAAGAAAGCCTAAGTACTTCATGGGCATCAAGATACATCGTGCCATCGTGCAGATTTCATGGACTCTGACCACGGAATATAGCGATACGCAAGTTGTGGCTGTAGTAAACCTCGATCCTGCTAAAATCGATGAGGAGAAAGCAGCCGAAGTGAATGCCAAACTTGCAGAGATTGCTCGTGACTATCCAGACTGTGACCCTACGGTTGAATATGCCAAGAGTAGCCCTGTGGAATCAGACAATACGGATGATACTTATCATTTGCTCTGGTCAAGTGACCGACTGGAGATTGCACGTCAGATAGACAGCCGTCTCACCAAGATATTTGCCGATCTGGTGTCATTGGAGAAGATGATGCATTACAAGCATTCCATCATAGACATTCTGAGGAGTGTCGCTCCCCCACTGAATGACGAGCAAGGCAGAAGACTGACGCTAATAGAAAAGTGCAGGAAACGATGGTTGCGACATGCAGCTGATAGCGGACATTCAGATAGTTATAACGGAAAATATAATGACGATGAAGAAGACAACAGTGAATAGCAAGATACTGACAATACTCATTTGTCTGTTGACCCTTTTGCCTTCGGTAGCAAAGGCTCAGGTAGGCTTTGATGCTGTTTCTATCGAGGCCTATATCAAAGACCACAAGCAACAGCGCAGTCTGCTGCTTGTGCGTTCCACCTTGGAGGCAAGCAATAAACTGCTGCATGACTATAGCGGCGATGCCAACTTAGGCTTCAGAGACATCAACAAGGAACTGGATAAGTACACCAGGGCATTTGATGTGATTGACATTCTGTATCAGTCACTCCGCACCAGTCTCAATGTGTACAGTACCTATGAGAATGTGAGTGACAAAGTCTGTGACTATAGAAAGATGCTCAATGATTTCAGGAAGAAATGCCTGGAAAGAGGCAACATCATGAGTACCGACACGCTGATCATCACCATCAACACCAAGGCTTTGGCCAAGATTGCAGATGAAGGCGACAATCTCTATAGGTCAGTCAGTGATTTGCTACTATATGCTACTGGAGCAGCCGCATGTTCAACGTCAGACTTGCTTCTCATTCTTACAAACATCAACAACTCGCTCGACAACATCAACAAGCATCTCAACAAGGCATACTTTGAAACATGGAGATATATCCAAGTGAGAATAGGCTATTGGAAAAAGCAGGTGTACCGTGCCAAGAGCAAGGAGGAAATCATAAGCGATGCCTTTGGCAGATGGAGAAGCGCAGGATATTTAGGCTATTAGGATAATAAATAAAAATTCAATGAATATGAAACATTTAATCTCTTCACGGACAGCACTTTGTCTATGTGGCTTGACGTTATGCTTTAACGCATCAGCCCAAGGATACGTGAGTTACAACCATGATGCAGCCAAGATGAATCAGATTACGGTTCAGGAGATTGGTGCCGGTGGTCTCACTCCTGCATTCTATTATGATGCCTTACACAACAGCTATCAGAAGTCTGCAGCAAAAAAGAACAAGCAGTTTTTCAGAACCATGGCAGGAGTCTCTGCATATCAGCAGGTGGATGTTGCTGACAGTATCAAAGCATCTCTTACCCAACGAGCAGAAATAGAGGCACTGAACATTGCAGACCGGCAGATTGACATTGCCTGGCTTGCAGAAGGAAACAAGATCAACTCCAAGCTCTCGGACTTTCAAGCGAACATAGACCGAATAGTAAGCGCAGGTGGCTCTGTTTCTGACAAGACACGATGGACAGAATACTACAAGATGTATAAGACCGCCATCAAGGAGATGCAGGATGCCTATATGCCCAATGCCCAGCGCAAGCAGCAGTATCTTGCCATCTATGATGACATAACCAAGCAGAATGAGACACTTATCTCCTTTCTGATCCAACTTAGCAACAAGCGAAAGACCTCCTCCTTGCTTGCTGCACGACTTGAAAGAAGAAACAATGTAGCCAGCCACGCATCATCAGCAATCAACCGATGGCGTGAAGCAGGAAAAAAGAATTTAGGAAGTAACTCTGGAGGCTCAGAAACAGATGACTCCGATGAAAATAACATAGTAACACAATAAAATATGGCAGATTCAAACATCCTTTCCGATTTCGGTATCAAAATCCTCGAACAGGAGATTGATGATGTGATATTCCAGACCAACGAGTTCCTTTGTGATGCCACGTTCACAGGCTCACAAGGTCCGTTTTGGTGGATATTGCAGATGTGTATGGCTCTGGCTGCGCTGTTCTCGATAGTCGTAGCTGGCAGTATGGCCTACAAGATGATGGTAAAGCATGAGCCGATAGACATCATGAAGCTGTTCAAGCCTCTTGTAGTCAGTGTCATCCTCTGTTGGTGGTATCCACCTGCAGATACCGGCATTACAAACAACGGCAGCAGCTGGTGTGTACTTGACTTCCTCTCCTATATCCCTAACTGCATAGGTTCATATACCCACGACTTGTATGAAGCGGAGTCCGCACAGATTGAGGATAAGTTTGAAGAAGTCCAGGAACTCATCTATACACGAGACACTCTTTATAACTCATTACAGGCACAGGCTGACGTAGCCCATTCTGGCACATCGGATCCAAACCTGATAGAGTCCACCATGGAACAGGCAGGTGTGGATGAAGTGACAAACATGGAAACCGATGCTTCAAAGCTCTGGTTCACGTCACTCACAGCTGGTGCGGTGGTAGGCATAGACAAGGTGATTATGCTCATAGCATTGATTGTCTTCCGCATAGGTTGGTGGGCAACAATCTACTGCCAACAGATACTCCTGGGTATGCTGACAATATTCGGTCCGATACAATGGGCATTCTCTCTCTTGCCGAAATGGGAAGGAGCCTGGGCAAAGTGGCTGATACGTTATCTCACGGTACATTTTTATGGAGCAATGCTATACTTCGTGGGCTTTTATGTCCTTTTACTCTTTGATATAGTGCTCTGCATTCAGGTGGAGAACCTTACAGCCATTACCGAAAGTGAGCAGACGATGGCAGCATATCTGCAGAACTCGTTCTTCTCAGCCGGTTATCTGATGGCAGCAAGCATTGTGGCATTGAAATGTCTGAACCTCGTTCCAGACCTTGCTGCATGGATGATTCCTGAAGGAGATACAGCATTCTCTACCCGAAACTTCGGTGAAGGTGTGGCACAGCAAGCCAAGATTTCAACCCAGGGCATGATTAGCAAAGTGATGTAAACAGCAAATAATACATATATAATAAGGTATGGTAATAAAGAATCTCGAAAACAAAATCAAGTTGGTGATGATTATCTGTTCACTCTTCCTTGTGGGCTGCATCATCATCTGTATCTCCAGCATTTGGACAGCCAAGCAAATGGTTTCAGATGCTCATCAGAAAGTGTACGTGTTGGATGGCAATGTTCCTATTCTCGTTCAGCGCAGCACTATGGAAGAAACGCTCGATGTGGAAGCAAAGAGTCATGTGGAGATGTTCCATCATTACTTCTTCACTCTTGCGCCAGATGACAAGTACATCAAATATACAATGGATAAAGCCATGTATCTGGTCGATGAAACGGGTCTTGCGCAGTACAATACGTTGAAGGAGAAAGGCTTCTACTCAAACATCATGGGTACGAGTGCCGTATTCAGTATCTTCTGTGACAGTATCAAGTTCGACAAGGAGAAGATGGAGTTCACCTACTATGGCAGACAGCGTATTGAGCGACGCACAAGCATTCTTACCAGAGAACTTGTGACGGCAGGTCATTTGAAGCGTGTTCCCCGTACAGACAACAACCCACATGGTTTGCTCATCACCAACTGGAGAACCCTTCTCAATAAGGATATAGAACAAAAGACCAAACTGACATATTGATATGGGATGGAAGAAAATGTTTATCGGTGAAAAGATGCCGGACAAAGATGATCCTCAATATCGTCAGAGATATGAGAATGAGGTGAAGGCAGGACGCAAGTTTGCCAAGACAATGAAGCTTGATGTGCTTGCAGCCAAGGTACAACTGTTTGCTAATGACCATAAACGGTTGTTCCTCTACCTTGTATTTGGTTTCATAATCTTCTGTTTTGGTCTGAACATCTACAGGTTGGTAGTGGTGTATAGTCATCAACAGTCAAGACAAAGTGCTACGGAAAGGCAAGAGCAGATGTTGCGTCTGCGACACAGCAAAGTCTGGAAAGCTGTTGAAAATGCCAACACCACGCATCCTGCCATGAATAGAGATAATCAAAAGAATAATAACGAAAAGATAGAAAACGATGGACGCATTGAAAAAGATTAACTGGAAACAGCCCAAGTATATGATACCGCTTATCATCTACTTCCCTCTGTTGTTTGTCGGCTACTTCGTCATTGACCTCTTTCATACGGAGAAGGCTGAGATTCCTGATGGTCTCACTACGACCGAGTATCTTAATCCAGACCTGCCTGATGCCAAGATGAAGGGAGACGGTATTGGTAACAAGTATGAGAGTATGCTCAAATCATTCGGTAAGATTGACGATTATTCAGCAGTTGGAAACATTGAACGCAATGAAGAAGATACAAAGGAAGAGTATGATACAAAGTACTCAGATGAAGAACGTAAACAGGTGGAAGCCCAGGAAGCCGAGAAACTCTCTGAGATGCAAAGGCAGCTACAGGAGAGTGCACAAAAAGGCCAGGAAATCGCCAAAGGCAACGATTCGGCAGAAAATGATCGTTTAGCTCGTGGCAAACAGCGTGAGCAGGAGGCGATGGAAGAACTCAATCGAGCTATTGCCCAGGCAAGGATTCAGGCTCAGCAGGTCTCTACCCCATCCATGCAGGCCGAAGTAACTGCCAAAACGGGCGATGCCAAGGAAGGAAAGGTTGAAATTCCGGAAAAGAAGAAGACCGATGATGAACCGCATGAGGTCGTCAAGAAGGTCAAGGTTACTTCTGACTACTTCAACACCCTGTGTGACAATGACAAGGAAGCTGGACTTATCAAGGCTATCATAGACGAGAACATCAAGGCGGTGGATGGATCAAGAGTACGACTTCGTCTGCTCGATGATATTGTCATCAATGAAACGGTCATTCATAAAGGCTCCTATATCTATGCCACCATGAGCGGCTTCGGTTCACAGCGTGTCAAGGGTAATGTCAAGAGCATAATGGTAGATGATGACATCATCAAGGTAAATCTATCACTCTATGATACCGACGGACTTGAAGGATTATATGTACCAAGCAGCCAGTTCAGAGAGACCACAAAAGCTGTTGGTAGCGGTGCTTTGAGCAACACTTCAACCCTTACCAACAGTACATCTACTGGAGGTGGCAATCTGGCATCCTGGGGAGCACAAGCCGTTACCAATGCCGTTCAGAAGACAAGCAACGCCATCAGCAAGGCCATCAAGAAGAACTCAGCCAAGCTGAAATATGGAACCTTTGTGTATCTCATCAATTCACGTTCAAACCAGAAAGATAAATAATAAACATATACGAATATGAAGACTATCAAGAAATTCTGCGCATTTGTAGTATGCGCATTAGCCTCTCTCTCATCCATGGCACAACAGACGTATCAGGAAATGGAGCAGCTAACCATCAATGAGAATGTCACAACAGTCATTACCGCCTCTGAGCCAGTACGCTTCGTTGATATTTCTACGGATGCAGTGGTCGGCGACCAGCCAATCAACAATACCATCCGTCTGAAACCCAAGGAAGGTGCAGCCGTACATGCCGATGGTGACATCCTTGCTATTGTGACGATAGTTACAGAGCGTTACAGAACCCAGTATGCTCTGATATACACTACACGAATGCAGGAAGCTGTCACAGACAAACAGATTCTCGCCTCAGAGAAGATTCCATACCATAATCCTTCTGTATCAATGAGTACTGAGGATATGACCAGATATGCCCGAAAGATATGGAACTCATCGGCAAGAATACGAAACGTGAGCACCAAGCAGCACAGAATGACCATGAGGTTGAACAACATCTACTCTGTTGGAGAATACTTCTTCATTGATTTCAGCATTGAGAACCGTACCAATATCCGCTTTGACATTGATGAGATGCGTATCAAACTGAATGACAAGAAGGTTTCCAAGGCAACTAATGCCCAGATGATTGAGCTTACGCCAGCTATGGTGCTTGACCAGTCCAAGACCTTCAAATATGGTTATAGAAACGTTCTCGTCCTGAAAAAGATGACATTCCCTAACGACAAGGTGCTGACTATTGAGATTTCAGAGAAGCAGATTAGCGGAAGAACTATCAGTCTGGATATAGACTACGAAGATGTTCTGTATGCTGACTCATTCAATTCATATTTAATGATGGAGGAATAAGACGATGAAGAAATACATATTGTCATTGATGTTGGGACTTTGCGTTTCAGTCTCATCATTCGCCCAGAGCCATAGCGACCGCATATCCGTAGGTGTAGGTGCTTTGTATCAGAGAGGTTTGGATGCTACCATCTCATGGGAACATGAAACACGCTACCACAATGCCTGGGAGTACTTCATCAACGGCTACATCAAATGGGATGAATGCGCATCATGTGGACACGTCTGTCCAGAGTCGTTTTGGAACAACTACCGTACATGGGGAATAGGTGCTGCCTACAAACCTTGTGTAGCAAGAGGAAGAAACAACTACGGAAACCTGCGTATCGGCGCAAGTGCTGGCAGTGACACAGACAAGTTTGTCGGTGGCTTGCATGTCGGTTACGAACATAACTTTGCCCTACGTCATGGATGGGGATTGTTTGTTCAAGCCAAATGTGACCTCACTCTTCCCAAACGGGAAGACTTGTTTCGCTCTGGCATCGTGATAGGATTCAAGATACCCACATTAAAGAAATAGCAGCAATGAAGATACTAAATATCATTTGTGCTACTCTCATGGCAGTAGCATTTGTCTCATGCGATGAGCATCGAGACTTCCCTGACACGGCAATGAAGACCTGCGACATCCTCTGTACAGATGGCAAGGTGGTAAGGTTTGAGGAAGTTAAGTCACAAAACAAGACTCCTATTGCAGTGGTGTTTTATGTGAATCAGAACGAGGACATACAAGGCACAGGCTATGCTGTCTATCTAAAGGACATTGAGCCGTTTGCATACTCAGACTCTCTCGGAATGAAGCATAACACATCAGCTGATATTGCAGCATTCGATGGCAATGGAAATACGCATGCCATGTATTCCACTGGCACTTCTCCTGCTGCTTCAGCAGTCTTTGACATGTGGCAATATGGTCAGAGTGCCTACATCCCTTCCGTTGCTCAGATCAAACTCTTGTATCAAGCACACAGTGTGGTTAATACGTATATTCGCAAGTGCGGTGGCGATGTGATTCCAGACAATCCGGATGAGTGTTGGTATTGGACTTCGACAGAGGTGAATGGCCAGGAAACAGCCAAAGCATGGTTGTACTCATTAGCTTCAGGGGCACTTCAAGAAACACCAAAGACGCAAGCACATAAAGTCCGTCCAATCATTACTTTATATAATTAGCATTAAATATTCACTATAACACAAGAATAAGGTTTCATGGAGGAAACAAAAGAATTACAGACCATGTATAAGATATTCCGCTATCTGATCTACTTATCATTGATAGTGGAGTTCTTTGAATATGCTATAGACCCAGCGTTGCTTGACTATTGGGGTGGCATTGTTTGTGACATTCATAGCCGTGTAAAGAGGTGGTTCATCTATCTGGATGGCAACCTTGTATGGAGCAAACTTGCTACCATCGTGCTTATCTGTATCACCTGCATTGGCACCCGAAACAAGAAACACTTGGAATTTGATGCTCGCCGTCAGGTGTTCTATCCATTAGTGGGTGGACTGTTCGTTACCATACTGTCAATATGGCTTTTCGGTCATCGTATGGATATGAGGTTCTATACCATCAGTCTGAACATTTGGCTCTACATGGCTGCCTCCATTCTTGGTACCATCTGCATCCATGTTGCCCTTGACAATATCTCCAAGTTCCTGAAGGAAGGATTGCTCAAAGACCGTTTCAACTTCGAGAACGAGTCTTTTGAGCAATGCCAGGAACTGCAGGAGAACAAGTATAGCGTAAACATCCCGATGCGCTATTACTACAAGGGCAAGTTCCGCAAAGGTTGGGTGAATATCGTTAACCCTTTCCGTGGAACATGGGTAGTTGGTACTCCTGGTTCCGGTAAGACATTCTCCATCATCGAGCCGTTCATCCGCCAGCACAGTGCCAAGGGGTTTGCTATGGTTGTATATGATTACAAGTTCCCGACTCTTGCGCAGAAGCTGTATTATCACTACAAGATAAACCAGAAGGCCGGGAAGGTGCCACATGGATGCAAGTTCAATATCATCAACTTTGTGGATGTGGAATACTCCAGACGTGTGAATCCTATTCAGCAGAAATACATCGGCAATCTTGCTGCAGCCAGTGAAACGGCTGAAACCCTTTTGGAGTCTCTGCAAAAAGGTAAGAAGGAAGGTGGTGGCGGTAGCGACCAGTTCTTCCAGACATCAGCGGTCAACTTCCTGGCAGCTTGTATCTATTTCTTTGTCAACTACAAGAAGGTGCCATACGACAAGAACGGCAATCCTCTTATTGCAGAGATGACAACAGAGCCAAAGACTCATCGTCCGAAACCTACAGGCAGAGTCTTCGACCATACCGGCAGAGAGGTGGAACCAGAGTATTGGCTGGGCAAGTACAGTGACATGCCACATATCCTTTCGTTCCTTAATCTCGATTACCAGACTATCTTTGAGGTTTTAGAAACAGATCCAGAGGTTGCTCCTCTCCTCGGTCCGTTCCAGACTGCCATGAAGAATAAGGCTATGGAACAGTTGGAAGGTATGATTGGTACACTCCGTGTCTATACCTCCCGATTGGCTACCAAGGAGTCTTATTGGATATTCCACAAGGATGGTGATGATTTTGACCTGAAGGTGTCCGATCCGAAAAATCCTTCATATCTGCTCATCGCCAACGACCCAGAGATGGAAAGTATCATTGGTGCGTTGAATGCATTGATTCTGAACCGTCTCGTTACTCGTGTCAACACAGGTCAGGGCAAGAACATACCTGTCAGCATCATCGTGGACGAGTTACCTACGCTCTACTTCCACAAGATTGACCGACTTATCGGTACTGCCCGAAGCAATAAGGTAAGCGTTGCTCTCGGTTTCCAAGAGCTGCCACAGCTTGAATCCGACTATGGCAAGGTGGGTATGCAGAAGGTTATCACTACAGTAGGTAACGTGGTAAGTGGTTCGGCAAGAGCAAAAGAGACTTTGGAATGGCTCTCCAACGACATCTTCGGCAAGGTAGTTCAGTTAAAGAAAGGTGTGACCATCGACCGTGACAAGACTTCCATCAATCTCAATGAGAACATGGATAGCCTTGTTCCTGCAAGTAAAATCTCAGACATGCCTACTGGTTGGATATGCGGTCAGTCTGCTCGTGACTTCATAAAGACAAAGACCGGACGAGGTGACAGCATGAATATCCAGGAGTCAGCAGAGTTCCAGACCTCTAAGTTCTATTGCAAGACAGACTTCGATATGAAGAAGATTGCTGAGGAAGAAGCTGACTATGCAAACTTCAAGATACCAAAGTTCTACACCTTCCCATCCAAGGATGCCAAGGAGCGAATCCTGTATCAGAATTTCGTAAGTGTAAACCTCGATGTCAAGAATATGATTGACGAAATAAACAAATTCAAGATAAAATGACTTTCAGAAAAATAATATTATTCCTGCTTATATCACTGAGCTTGGTTGCGAATGTCCAGGCTCGAATGCCAACAGAGCGACCGACATCAACACCGGCTTCCATTTTTGAGTTGCCACCTTTCGAGCGTGCAGTATGCTGCATCAGGTACTATGAAGGCATGCACCGAGCTAAGGACTATCCTTATGTAGGTTATGGACATAAGCTCAGACCAGGAGAACGTTACTCTGCTAATATGTCAACATATGAAGCAGAGCAACTTCTTCGTAAAGACCTCAGAGAGTTATGCGCTATGTTTCGTTCCTATGGTCAGGACTCCCTACTCCTTGCCGCTTTGGCCTATAACATCGGACCATACAAGGTGACAGGATATAAGGGCAAATACCCGAAAAGTTCTGTTTTAAAGAAACTCGAAGTTGGTAACCGGAACATCAGAGACGATTATGTGAACCATTGCCATTGGCGAGGGAAACGAATCCCTTCCATTGAGCGCAGACGATATGCAGAACTCATGTTATTATTTACTCCATGACAGAAAACGAACCAATCAAAATAGTTTCAGACGGTATCACATTCCTATCCACTGGTAGATATTATGATGGTATCAACCGGTGGGTAGCTCATAAACTGAAAGATGGAGACAATGATGCAATAGACTATGCTGCACGCCAGATTGCAAAGCTGTTACCACAAAATGCGGTTCTCGTTCCAATCCCAGGACATCATGGCAAAACCGAACAGACCATGCAGTTGGCAAAGGCTATCTCGTCATATACTCATCTCCCTATCGTTGAAGCCCTCCGTGGCATAGAGCGAGGCTCACAATATGATGCCAAGAAAAGAGGCCAGACGCTTTCTGCCGAAGATATGGGGTTCTACAAATATAAAGACTTACCCTCGAATCGTACACCTTATCTCATTGACAATGTAGTAGATACAGGCAATACCGCTAAGGCAGCTATCAGAACACTTGGCTGTGGAACAGTTGCATCATTTGCTATGAGCGATACTCTTCTACAAAGAGAAGAAACCAGAAGTCTTCGTCGATAACACAATTATAAAGATTGATTTATGCCCAAACCAAGAAAGAAACAAATAAAGCCAATCGCAACTGCAACAATCTATCATTGTAAGGATTGTGCTAAAAGTTACGATTGGCATAGCAAAGCTTTAGACGGCCACCTTATCCTATGTCGTTGTCCACACAAGCAGGAAGGTGGTCGCTATTGTATATTCCTTAATGACCCACAATGTGAGCATTTTAAATTAAGGCTGGATTGATGTTGACAGATTTACTACTTTCTTTTCTTTCTTGTAGTCCTTTTTCCTAGTTGCTTTTTTACAATCGCACCAGTATCTCGTCCACTGCTACACTTGCATTTGGTCAATAAGCAGGTCGTAAAAGGTAAGCCTCGATATTCATCTTTTAGAACTTCAAATATATTTTGTTTGCCACCTCTACCAACATCAAAAACCCAAAATACAGACAAGCAAGCATTGGTTGCTTTGGAATACTTTTCGAACTTCATTTTATACGCCTGACGTTCTTTAGTACTTTGTATTTCTTTATTATGCAATAATTTAAGTTCTATCATAATAGGATTGCACATTCCATACCAAATTAAAAAGTCTGTTCGTTTGTTATCTTGCAATGCAACTTCACGATCAACACGTACATTAGTCAATCCTAATTGACTACACTTGTTTATAATGGTGTTTTTTAATTCTCGTTGAATAAAGTCTTCACTCAAAGCTTTGCTATTGACAAGAGAGTAAATACCTTGGTCTTGAATTTCTTTTTGAACCTCTAATGCAATCGTTGTAAAATAGTTTCTAAAATCAGCATCGTTTCTTATTGGCAAATATGCATTCGTTATACATGTATTGTATTTTTTTACGGATGCATCTACACTGCTTCTATCAGAATTCATGAAGACTAACTCATAATGATTCATTATATTATAAGCATTATAGTCAGGAAAGCCATCACAGTGCCTCTCAACAAGAGTTCTTAACTCTTGAATAAAGTGTATTTTTTTCATGTTGACAAAGTACAAGTATATCTGCGACAGCAAATAACTAGAATACTCTCTGGTTTCTTTTTGGGGAGACAGGCTTAATCCGTATTTAAACAATTCTATCATGTTCTGAATAACGGATTCTTCTTGTACTGACATAAAGCACCTAAACATTCGTGGATTTGCTCCCGAAATTTCTTGTTCTTCATCTGATACCAATCGTACATGTTGACTTTCAAATTGTCTTGTAGAAACTATATTTTCTTTTAAATAAGAGAATCTCCATGATATTGCTTTTTCATCATGAAATTTTTCTATCATAATGGCATTACACTGCATTTTCAGCCCCTTAATTCCACATTTTTCAATAGAATCAAACAATTTTCTATAATCTTCAACACCCCATTTGACATAGTCTTTTGCTATCAACTCAAGTGCTTTTGAAGCGACATATTCATTCTCTTGGGATTGCTTCGCAATAAAAATATCCACATATTCTTCAAGTTTATAAGATAAAGACCCCATCCCATACTCAGTGATACAAGACATAATATCGTCTGGCGATATATTTAAATAATCGTCATTTCTAGATTTCCACCAGTCTATGAGTATAGCATTTTCGTCTGTACTCAATTTGCCTATAATTTTCTTGTAGGAAGAACTAATAGTACGAGAATCAATATTACCAACGCGACTTATGAACGGTAGTGTTTTAGCTAATATCATCCTATATTGCATTAATTTTTCTTCTTGTCCGAGTTCACAAACAGCATTTACAAAATGTGGTATATATATAAGATTCCATGACAGATTGTAGGAATGCGGATCTTCTTTCTCTGTTTTGGTTTTGTCGAGATTTACATTGTTAAAAAAATCACATACAACTGTAAAAACGTTATTGTAATCAATGGATTTCAAATAATCAATATTCTTACACAAAAAGAATGCACAATAATACTTGTCTTTCGATTTAATATTCTGATCCACAAGATAATTGTATGCTTCTTCCAGGTCTTTGTCATCATTAGGAATGTTTTCTTCTCCCTCAGATTTATCCCAACGTTTAAATACATCAGAATAACGAGCCATATATTTAGATAATGACTCCTGTTTTTCTTTGTCGTGTCTTACTATGCCTAAAAGCGTAAGAAGGCATCTGTCAATGTCGAATATATTTTTATTTAGTTTTACCAGAATATTATCAATCGCACAAATCAAGGCATAATCAATAAACTCTGGCTCAATGTTCTTCAAATAATACAACAATCCTCTGTTTTGATCTAAACTTTGAACAAAGGACAATGACACAGATTCATCTTGAATAATCTGTTTGAATAATTCATTTTCTTCTCTACTAAATCTGTAAAAATGGCGAGTTTGCAAATAAGCTACAAACAGCTTAATCATATCGTTCTTAACCTCTTTGTTTCCATTAAATACTGCAAGAATTTGTTTTATCAAGGAAAAGTAATGTACACTTAAATTTCCTACTGGATTAAAGAACTTCTCAATTTTATTATTGTTGACGATCTGCTTGTATGTACTTATTATTAATTCTGTATTCTCTATACATAATATTGCATTTATAGCATGAGGATTACGTTGACAACATTCATTAATCCAACATTGTATTACGTTCTTATCGAAGACCCCATTATACCCAGTAATATCACAGTACTTTCCTTTGACATCAGAATTGAAGATATCGAATTTTTTGGCTAATCCGATTAAGTCCTCAATGTCATTTATCGCTTCGAATATCGACAGCGAAACGTATTGAATATCAGAATTTTGATTTTCTACTAATTTCTTAGCTGCATTTGCCCAATACGAAATAACCTCTGCACTCAAACAATTACCTTTACCTTGAGCCAAAACTTCAAGAATTGCTGATATATTTGAAAGCTGAATTTTATTCAAATGCTCTGTTGTTGGCATAAGCATTTGACAACAACCTACAGAATAGCATTGCTTCAAAATAGATAAAATAGGACTTCTCCATCTAATATAAACTGGTTTTCTCAAATAAATATTCCAAATAATCTTAAACAATTCTGCTTTCTGCTCAATAGAAAGTATAGTAGGATCTAAATATCTCAATAATGCATCCAACGAATCCAATTCTAAATTAGACTCATAAGATAAAATTAATTTGAAAATATTGAAAAATGATGAAGAGCGAATGTATGATACATGAGGAATTACATCGAGCCAATTTGGATAAATATGTTTAACATCATGACTTACTGCAATATCATACAATACACTCTCAATATTGTCTTGTCTACATAATTCTTTCGCAGCAAGATATTCTTGTATCTCAGTATCAGGAAACATCAAAACGCCATTTGTCTCTTTAAGAATGCGATTCTCAAAAAACAACAAACTTAAATTAGACAAAACCATTTGTGCCATATTACCGCTTATACCATCCAAAATTGTATATAGCTCATCTTTTGTAATTGAGTCAAGTCGACCAATTTCCATAACGAATGCTATTTTTTCAAGTACTCGTTGTGTGAGGATTGCCAAATTGTTTTTATCGCATTGTGTGTTATCATATTTTTCAATTGCATGAAGAATATTTTTCTCAACAAACTCCTCGAATATTTGTCCTATATCTTCACAATCAACGTTCTCTTTTTGGTATTCTATAAAATATTCAAGATATCTTGGAACAGAAAGCAAGTCTAACATTTTGTTGCTTTTTCCTATATTAGAAATGACCTGCTTTGAACAACTGGAAAGAATATCTCGTACACTTTCATCATCTAATCTAAGTAGCTCTATATACGAAAGATCTGTAAATGAAGAGAAAATGCGAGCATAAGATGCCACATAATGTTTTCTGCAAGAAAAGACAACATTTGTATTCTTGTTATTCTCACAAAAGTCCTTTATTTCTCTAAATACTCTGGAAAATTGATTTGATCCAACTTCATCAAGAGCATCAACTATACAATACTTCACATTGATACCAACCGATTTTGAAATAAAATCTACAGCATTACATTTTACAACATCCTTTGAAGAAAGAGTCGATTCCAACTCTTTTAAGAGTCTACTTTTTCCAATTCCAGGTTCTCCAACAACACATAAATGATGTGTATTCCTTATTGTATCTAAAAAAGAAGACTTATCAGTAACACGTATCGAATTTGACTTATCTGTTGATTCTAATAAGTCATCTATCTTTTTATATTGTTTTATGTAAGGAAGTATATATCTATCCATTAAAAAATAATTTAAATTGTTTATTAGTACTCTTCAAAAGTCAAACATTTGAACTTTGTGAAGTTCTTTATAACACTATTTACGTATCACATTTCATCAGCACCTTCCAGAAACTGATGGGTAAATACACATTCTCCAAATAAGCTGCATCCTTGAACATAGGAGCAATCTCTTCTGGAGTATATCCAGCGATGCCGCAGCCAACTGGAGTTACCAGAAACTTTAGTTCAGGATGCTCCTTGGCATATTGCGTAAATCTCATGATGGCAAGCTTTGTATTATGCTCACCCTCCATCGTGGGAATCGAGTACGACTGACCTTGCAATCCTTCACCATTTCCCCATTCTGCACCAAACTCATTGTAGGCCACACGAGCAGCACCAGCATGGTGCATACCCAGAGCATTGCTTCCAAACACGAAGATTTCGTTTGGTGCCAAGCTGTAAATCACAGATGGGATAATACGTGTAGGCAATGTTCCTGTATTACCTCCAGTCATCCAATAACGCTCTTCATCTGTGTAGATGTTCGTCTTTTCCATCGTTCTTATGATTTTGTTTATACCACGACCTAAAGGTCTAACTGTTACAATCTGGATGCAAAAGTAGAAAGCCATTATGCAATCTATCTGCACTCTCAGAAAAAAGACGCCCTTCAAATGCAAAAATACAATATTTTTTCGAATAACATGACGAAAACATCAATTTATTTGCTTTAGGAGTGTTATTTTTATGAAAAATGTCTGTTTTTCGAAGAAAAAACCTTATTTTTGCATATTGATAATATATAAAAACAAGAAATATGGAGAAACAACCTCTAAATCGGATTAAGGTGATGCTTGCAGAACGCATGCTAACCAACAAGCAACTGGCTGAGATGCTCGGTAAAGATCCTGCTACAATATCAAAGTGGGTTACCAATACATCACAACCAACTTTAGAGAATTTGATTGAGATAGCTCGCTGTCTCAAATGCGACATGAACGACCTTGTCAGACTGGACGATGTCGTTACTATAAAAACAGATAAATAAACTAATTAAGAAAAGACTCTATGCCAACAAACAAGAATGCGCAACTGCGCTACCGGATACTGGACAGATGCTTTAGCGATTTTCATAGAACATATAGTATTGAGGACCTCCTTGGCACAGTCAATGAGTCCCTCATGGATCTTTATGGCTCTCAGGTCAGCATCCGTCAGATACGTGAAGACATTAAATACATGAGAGATAGAGTCACCTACAATGCCCCTATCGAAACATATCCTTTCGATGGAAGAAAAAGTTACTACCGCTATTCTGACCCAAGCTTCTCCATCTTTAATAATGAGTTGACAGCCGAAGAAATAAAGTCTCTTCGCTCCACTATTGACATACTAAGTCGTTTTCGTGGTGTGCCGAGTAACGCATGGTTGGAAGATGTTATCTCAAATCTCGAATTCCGTTTTGGTGTCAAGCCCAATACAGAGAATATCGTATCATTTGACCACAATGATCTGCTGAAGGGAACAGAGTTCTTGGGAGAACTGATAGAGTCCGCATTGAATCATCAGCCATTGAATTTGCTCTACCGCACTTTCGCTGGCAATGAAAGCACTGCCATCCTCCATCCTTACCATATCAAGCAATTCAATAACCGCTGGTTCCTCATAGGATTGCAGGAAGGTAGTCATGGCAATTACATCACCAACAAAGCGCTCGACCGTATCGTGAAGTTTTCACGTGCCAATGTGCCGTTTATTCCCAATACGGAGATAGACTTCAATGAGTATTTCAAGGACATCGTTGGAGTGACGTTACCCGAAGACCATCCAGTGGCAGAGGAAGTGCTATTGAAGTTTGACGAAGCTCGTTTTCCTTATGTGGTGAACAAGCCAATCCATCCTTCACAAGAGGTTGAAGACGAAGAACTGCGAATTATCAAGCTCATGGTTCGTCCGAATAAGGAACTTGAAGCACGCATCTTTTCATACGGAAATCAGGTTGAAGTACTCAAACCTGAGTGGTTGAGACGGCAAATTGCTGAAAAAATAGAGAATTTATTGAAAAAATATTCAATAGTGCAGAAAGACTGCAACATAGAATAATAATTTTGCAAAGACAATGATAAATGACGCAGACATAAGTGAGAACCAATTTCTCCACAGCTACGGAGAGAAGGTATGTATGAATCTTCTGAAAGATCATACCACCCAGCAGAATATCTACTGGGCTACGGATTCGTATGCTGACTACGGAGAGAATTTTACTTTCTTTGCACCTATCACGCTCGACAAGATCACATCCTATGCTTCAAAAGAAGGCAAGGTGATTACAAAGGAGCAATACAATGAGTTGGTCAAAAAGAATCCTGAGGAGAAAGACAATTACCAAGAGATTATCCGACCACGTGCCGTAAAGTCGAAAGAAGAACAGACGCAGCGTGCAAAGGATAAGGCAGAGGTATTTACTCCTGCATGGATTTGTAATGCACAGAACAATCTCATTGATGAAGAATGGTTCGGCAGAAAAGAAGGTCTCTTCAATTCGCCCGACCCTGAAAACCCTCAGAAGTGGATTAACAATGAGGAGAAAATTGAGTTTCCAGAAGGTAAAACCTGGAAAGACTATGTGGCAGATACCCGTCTGGAGATTACCTGTGGTGAAGCTCCATACCTCTGTAACAGATATGATGCAGTTACCGGTGAGTATAATGAGAATGTGAAATATCGCATAGGAATGCTCGACCGTAAACTCAGAATCGTTTCCGAGAATACGAAGGATTCCAAGGATTGGATTCTTTGGGCTAAGATAGCTCTCCGTGCAACATACGGTTTCGAATGGCAAGGCGATAACCTCCTACTTGCCAGAGAAGCTCTCTTCTTTACATTCGAAGAGCATTATATCGCTCAGTTTGGTGAAAAGAAGTTCAACCAGAACAAGATGCGCATGATGCCAGGTGCTGCTTACATCATCTCCTGGAACGTGTGGCAGATGGATGGATTGATATACGGACTTCCTGGGCATACGCCTAAGGAGTTGTCTTCAGAAGAGAAAAAACGGATCATTCAAGACTTTGAAAAGAAAAAGTCTGATTTGGGAATATTCAGAACTCCAGAAGCCGAGAAAAAATTGGATGCAGAGAGAGATAGATTAATCCACAAAGAATATCCACCCTTTGAGCGGTTCTGTCTTATCAAAGACTTCCTTAAGGGTATCAACCTTCAGAAGTCAACGCTAAGAAATATAGACTTTCACGACAAGTCGGCTATCAAACAGACCTTCGAGTCGTTAGTAAACAAGAATAATAATAAATAACATAATTATGGCAACGTACTCAACCCTTGAAGAAATAAAGACCGGCATGCAGGATGACCTGTTTGCCGACGACCTTATCACTCTTCGTTCTGAGCAAAGGGACGCAATCGACCAAGCGAAGGAGCGTTTCTGTAAAAGAAGTGGAAGACGTGGTGAATACCAGTATGAAGCTCTTCCAGAATATCGACAGTTCCTCTGGAACGCCAAGATGCGTTTCGGCAAGACCATCTGTGCCATGCAGCTCATGCGAGAACTGGATGTAAAACGTACCCTTATCATCACCCACCGCCCTGTAGTAGGAGAAAGTTGGCTGAAAGCCTTCAAACAGGTTGTGGGCAGTAAAAGTTCTGAACCTAAGGTGAAAGGCAACAGCGATATTCATAAAACCTATGCCTTCGGTATGCGTTCGGACGACGAGAGTGAGACCGTGGGTAACTTCTATGATTTACAAAGTTTTATCGAGACTCCAGGCAATCACTATGCCTTCTTTGTTTCGATGCAATATATTCGTCTCTCTGAACTTGTCAACAGCAAGACACAGGCAAAAAATGCAGGTAAGGAACTGGGCAATGGAAACTCCACATCCAAGGAGAACGAGATGCTGAAAGCAGACATTCTGAAAACCGACTGGGATTTGATCATTATTGACGAGGCTCACGAGGGAACACTTACCTCATTGGGCAAAGGCGTCATCCAGGACTTTCTGAAGAAAGAGAAAACCAAGATGCTCTATCTCTCAGGAACTCCTTTCAATCTCTATGAGGATTTCAATGGGGATGAAATCTACACCTGGGACTATATTGCCGAGCAAACAGCTAAGCATAACTGGAGTTTGGAACATCCCAACGAGAAGAATCCATACGCCGAACTGCCGAAGATGAATATCTTCACCTACGACATTACCAAGAATATTGATAATATTCTGGACCAGACTGGTGTATTCTCGTTCCCAGAGTTCTTCCGTACATGGACAGGTAACCCTAAAGCCGATAAAGCATCTATGCCAGAAGGTGCTAAAGGCCGTTTTGTGCATGAGCCAGAAGTATCTGAGTTCTTGGATTTACTCTGCAAGAAGGATGCTGAGAATAATTTCCCATTCTCTACCAATGAATATCGCCAGATGTTCCGTCATACACTTTGGGTAGTTTCTCATGTCAACGAAGCGGCTGCTTTGGAGCAACTGCTGAAAGAACACAAGATTTTCCGTCACTTCGATGTAGTGAATGTTGCAGGTAGAAACGAAACTGACGAGCAGAATGAGAATGCGCTCGATAAGGTACTTAAAGCGATTGGCGACAATCCTGAAAAGACTTCTACCATTACCATATCCTGTGGTCGTCTGACTACAGGCGTTACTGTTGCGCCTTGGACTGCCGTGTTCTATCTGAAAGGTGGCGACCGTGCTGCCACTTACATGCAGACCATCTTCCGTGTGCAGTCTCCATACAAGACTCCTGATGGTAAGATCAAGAAAGAATGTTATGTATTCGACTTTGCGCCCGACCGCACCTTGAAGATTGTGGCAGAAACAGCCAAATTCTCTTCTATGGCAACAGCCAAGGAGAAGAAAAAGCAGGAAGGCGATGAAGAGAAGACGCAGGAAATGCGCGACAAGGAGACTGTTCGTGAATTTATCGAGCTTTGTCCTGTTCTTTCTATGGATGGAGGCAAGATGAGTCCTATGGATGTCAACGACATCTACAAGCAGTTAGAGAATGTGTTTATCGACCGACTGGTACGCAAGGGCTTTGACGATCCATGCCTCTACAACCAGGATGAGTTGAACAAAGTGAATCCGGAAATCATCAATCATATTGGTGAGAATGGTGGCAAGGCTCCTGATGAGAAGCGCAAGGATGCGAAAGATACCGTTGATCTGAGCCACATGACTGATGAACAGCGTGCGGACTGGGAGGAAAAGATTCGCCAAAAGAAAGCTGAAGCCAAGAAGAAAGCTGAAGAAAAGCTAAAGAAGGACGTGGAGTTCAAAGCTAAATGGGAAGCCATGTCTGATGGAGAGCGTGAGGATTGGCTGAAGGCTGAAGCTGAGCGTATTGCCCGACGTGAGAAGGCGAAGGAAGAACGTGAGGAGTTTAAGAAGCGTATGACTAATATCCGTGGTATTGCGCTCCGTATTCCTTTGCTGATGTATGGTGGTGCTGATGCCGGCGACCCTAAGGATGAACTGACAGTTGACAACTTCACCCGAAAAATTAAGGATGAGTCATGGACAGAGTTTATGCCAAAAGGAATCTCAAAGGAAGATTTCAACAAGATTCGTAAGTGCTTCAATGCTACCCGTTTCGAGGAAGCGGGTAAGAAATATCGTGCCCTTACCCGTGAGGCTGACTTTATGCATATAGATGAGCGCATCCGTCAGATTACGGAGATTTTCTCTTATTTCCGCAATCCAGATAAAGAGACTGTGCTTACTCCTTGGCGTGTAGTGAATATGCACATGAGTGACACGATTGGTGGTTGGTGCTGGTACGACGAAAGTTTTGACGAAAAGACTGGAATGCTCAGCACTCCTCGTTATGTTGACCAGGGCGATGTCACTCGCCAACTCTTTGATAATGTTGACCTTGCAGGAGAGGTTCAGACAAAGATATTGGAGATCAATTCAAAGACAGGTCTCTACCCTCTTTACGTAACCTACTCTCTCTTCCGTCGCCGCTTGGAAGAATATATCAAGGCGGAATGCATCGAAAAGGAGACGGTCAGTGTGCAGGAAGAACAAGTGGTTTGGGATGATATAGTGGAGAACAATATGTATGTTATCTGCAATACTCCTATGGCTAAGGGAATTACTCACCGCACCCTCTTTGGCTTCCGTCAAGTTGATCAAAAAGCGAATATCAAAAACGTACAATTAATCGAACGTGCTTCTAAAGACCAGGAAGGACTCGTAAAAGAACTGAAGTCAGTTGGTTTCTGGAAGGGCAATTCAAGTAAGCAAGAAATGAAATTTAATGCTGTAGTGGGAAATCCGCCGTATCAGATTATGGATGGTGGTGGAACAGGAAGTAGTGCTACTCCTATTTATAATAAATTTGTAGATTTGGCCAAATTACTTAACCCTAATAATGTGTCTATGATTATACCAGCAAAATGGTATACAGGAGGTAAAGGGCTTGATGAGTTTAGGGCAAATATGCTTAATGATAAACAACTCATAAAGTTATTTGACTACGAGGATTCAAGAGATTGTTTCCCTACTGTAGATATTGCAGGTGGGGTTTGTTATTTCTTATGGAACAAAGGATCAGATAACAAATGTGTAGTAACAAGCATTCTTGGTAGTTTCCGTAATGAAAGTACTAGATATCTTAACGAACATGATACATTTATAAGAAACCAAAAGGTTCTTGATATTATCAATAAGGTTAAGTCTCAAACCTTTACAGGCTTCTTATCCCAAACGGTTTACTCACGTAAACCGTTTGGGATAAGAAGCTTCCAGCGCGGTTTCCCGGCGAAGCCGGGTCGAAATATTTCACTTTTCGGCAGCGATGGAATCACCTACATGGAAGAGAAGGATGTGCCACAAAACAAAGAAATAGTAGACAAGTGGAAAGTTATCATGTCAAAAGCTTCAGCTGAACATGCAGGACAAACAGATGCAAATGGACGCAAAAGAATCGTTTCAAGACTTGAAGTCTTACCACCTTATACTATATGTACAGAATCATATCTTCTATTGGATATATTCGATAATGAGGAAGAAGCACAGAATCTAAAAAAGTACATTCGTACCTGTTTTACAAGATTTCTACTAGCTTCTATTCTAATTACTCAAAACATCGTTAGGGATAAATTTAAATTCGTACCTATTCAAAATTATAAAAACAACAGCGACATCGACTGGAGCCAAAGCATTCCAGACATCGACCGCCAGCTCTATACTAAGTACAATCTCTCCGACGATGAAATTGCCTTTATCGAGAAGATGATTAAGCCGATGGACTAATTCCTTCTCGAGTGATTCTTCAAGAATAAAGGTATCAAAACAAAGTAGATTATGCCAAAGAAAGAATATACTTCTTTACCGATAAACTATCCTGTATGTGAGCATAGTAGCTGCCCTATGGCAGCTACCTGCTTACATCAGGTAGCCTACTCCATGATGCTGGAGCAGAATGCAGAGTATCTGCGTCTGATTAATCCCACCAGATGCAGCAAGGACGAGGCATGTACATACTATCGGAATAAGAAACCGGTGATATTCGCCAGAGGATTCACCAACTTCCAAAAGCGGATGTACCCACAGCAGTATGACCAGTTCATGACTACACTCATACTCCACTTCGGACGTAACCAATATTTCAAGCGCAGGCGTGGTGACATTCTTCTTCCACCAGAAGAGCAAGAGGTGATAAGACTGATGCTTGAAAAGGTAGGAGCTGACTCCAAAATTGACTTCGACAAATACGAGGAGCACATCAATTGGAGTGCCTGATTCATGCCTTCAAAGTACCTTCTCAGTACCACATAAGTGTTACTATGGTGTCAGTTACTTGATACTCCAGTACCACCTAAGATAAACTCCAGTACCAGTTAAGCGGTACTAAAAGTGGTACTGAATGTAATTTTAAAAGGAAAAAGAGTTAATCCACAACTTAAAATAAAGACAATATGACATCAAACGATATAAACGATATGATGCTCTATGGTGAGCGCATAAACATAGAATATAAGGAAGCCACAAACGAGCTTCCAAAGTCGGTATGGGAAACCTATTCTTCCTTTGCCAACACTATTGGCGGAACAATTGTACTTGGTATCAAGGAACGCCGAAATCGTACAATTGAGCAAGGACGTTTTGAAGTCACAGGAGTTAACGATACCGACAAAATCCTGAAATCATTTTGGGACACTATTAATAGTGATAAGGTAAGTCGTAATATTCTCATGGAGGACAATGTGGAATGTATTGACTATAATGGCAAAAACATTATAGCCATACACGTACCTATGGCAAACTATACCATGCGCCCTATCTACATCAATAAGAACCTGATAGGAGGTTCGTATAAGCGCAACTTTGAAGGAGACTATCATTGCACAGATGAAGAAGTAAAATCAATGTTGCGTGATGCAAATGAAAATGGCAACGATGGTACATTGGTAGAAAATTATGATTTAAACGACATAGACATGCCTACCCTACACGCATACCGTAATCGTTTTGAAGTGAGAAATGTGGATCATGCTTTCAATCAACTTGACGACAAAGAGTTTCTGAGAAATATGGGAGGATATGTTTTTGATAGAAACACGCATCGCGAGGGATTAACCGTAGCCGGACTCATGATGTTCGGCAAAGGACTTCCTGTGCGTGACCGCTTCGACAACATACGTATGGACTATATAGACAAGACCAACTTAGAAGCAGATAGCCGTTGGAGCGACCGATTGACATATGATGGAACATGGGAAAACAACCTTTTTAACTTCTTTATGCGAGTTATTGCCAAACTCACGCAAGATTTGAAACGCCCATTCAAACTCGAAGGTATGGAACGTATCGATGACACCCCTATACACAAAGCCGTTCGTGAAGCTCTGACCAATATGATTATCCACGCTGATCTACTCATCACAGGTGTACTGAAAATAGAGAAGTACGAGAAAGAATTTCTCTTCTCAAATCCAGGCTCGCTTAAACTGCCAATGGAGGACATCATGCATGGTGGTAATTCTAAAGCAAGAAATCCACGAATACAAAATATGCTGCGTATGATTGGCTATGGTGAAAACATTGGTAGTGGCTATCCAACAATATTAAAGACATGGAAGGAACAAAACTGGCGCAAACCGATCTTGATAGATCGAACAGAATTGCGTCAGGTAGATCTCACTCTGCCTATGGTAAGTCTTCTTCCAGCATCAACTTTAGCAGAAATGAAAGCTTATTATGGCGAAGAAACATACAATAGCTTTACTGCCAATGAGCAACAAGTAATGGCATACGTTTGGAATGGTGATAGCGTAAGTAATATGGAACTGCAGCAAATGCTTGGAATGAACTCTCTGGAAATAGGCAAGTTATTACATAATATGGTTGATAAAAACCTGCTTAACCAAGAAAGCAAAAACCGCTGGACCACATATACTATAAACAAAGAAATCACTCCTGAAAACGGATGTGAGGTAAAGAGTGAGGTAAAGAGTGAGGTAAAGAGTGAGGTAAAGAGTGAGGTAAAGAATCAAACTGAAACTCTTACAAACTCTGAAAAAGAAGTATTATCCCTCATTAAACAAAACACCCAAATTACATATGAGCAAATTGGAAAAAGCTTATCATTAGGTGTAACTACTATCTACAAAATAGTAAAATGTTTAAAGAAAAAGGAACTAATCCATCGTGTAGGAAGTAGCGCACATGGTTATTGGGTAGTAAATAATAGTGAGATTTCCGAAAAATAGAATGAGGCCAATGAAACAAGAGATACCAACACCAGCATCCATCCGCAAGGCATACGTGGAAGAATATCTGAAACGCAGGCCTGATGCAGAAGAGTTTGCCCGATTCACAGAATCGGAATTGGCAGACTTCATCCGAAAGCATGAGTCGCCAAACTTTGAAAGCATCTATACGCAGCTCGACCATAACTTCTATGACCGAGTACGCCATGATATGGCTATAGACGGACTGATGAGAACAGAAGACAATGCTGCTGACAACAGGTATTCTTTACATCTGAAAACATGGTCAGGGTTCCTGGAATCAAAAGCATTCCACAATCTCATCAAAACAAAGATTGCCATAGAGGATTTGTCATCTGATGCGGAACCATCAGTACTTTCTACTCCATCATTCCGGGAAGAAACCGAAGGCGAACGGAAGCATATTCTGAAAGAGATGGATGTGATAAGGCGCAATCCTCAGCTCCGGCAGATGTGCCTTGACAAGTATGGCTATCAATGTCAATGCTGCGGAATGGATTTTGAGGGAACCTACGGCAAAGAACTGGGTGCCAACTTCATGGAAGTGCATCATCTAAAGATGATTTCCACATACGAGACCGATGGTGTGCCCAAAGACTTCCTGGAAAATCTGGTACCGCTATGCAGCAACTGCCACAGTATGATTCATCATATCAAGGATTCGGAACATCCGTTAAGGGATTTGCGTGACGCATACCGAGGCATGAAGAAAGAAATTAAAATATGGAAACAAGACTAAGCAAGAAGCTTGCAGACAAAATAGCATCCCTGGACATCACGCATCCATACGTTTGGAAGCTGAGATTGTCGGAGGCAGATTTCAATGAACTTGAAGTCTGCCTAAGCGCTATTATGTCTGATTGTGGAGTAGCAGCGTTGGCAAAACCCGAAAATGCCACATCAACCATTGTCTATATGGCAGAATGGTATAAGCGCAAATACCAAAGTGGCAACAGGAACCCACTGATAGAGAATCTGGATTTGGAAACACTCTGGTCCAACTCAGGCATCAGCAAGAAACGCTATCTATATCAGGATGATAGCGGACAGAAGCGATGGCTCTACTCCATCTATGTGCTTGGTGGTCTTGCCATACAGCATGAACTGAACCGACATGACAAGATGAAGTTCCTGAAGGGACTTTGCCGTATCTATCATGGCGAGAACTATACATTGGAAAATCTGGATGAAGCATCAAGAGCTGCAGCCTTCAGAGAGAGCATCAAGCGACAGCATTCTCTTTATGAATACATGAAGGAGATTCTGAATGGTGAAATGCCCTTCCATGAAGACGATCTGCAGGATGCTGCATCTGACGTGAATCGATTCGTGGCAACCATCAAGGCTGCCAACGATAAGATATTAAAGGTAAAATTCCGTTTTGAATGGCAAGTAATATTCTCGCCAGACTATACCTTTATGACACGCCGACTCAACCTTTGGCTGAAGCCAGAGGAGGTTGGTGGAGGTTTGCACCAGTATCTTCGTTATGATCGTGTGCATCTCTGGGGCGTGCCAAACCCTGAGAAGCAATTACACCTATTTATATATATAAGGTTCAAAAGAGGCAATGAGGTGATAGAACCATCGACCATGGAAAATCCTATCATCACCTATCTGAACCACAGCGTGAACGACTTCGTTGCCTTTGGCGTAGAAAAAGGAGTACAGATTAAAAACATCCCTACATCACGATTTGATAAGATCGAAATCGTGGTGAAGGATGACGATGGTAATGAATATCTGGCTCAAACACAAAATACAACAGAATACATCCAACTCTGGCGACAGGGAGACTATGGGGAAGCATGGTCTTCTACCCAGAACACGCAGAAGGAAACGGCAGTGCTGTTTTCAAACCGCTGCAACTTGAAGGATGAGACCTTTTCCGAAGAAGTATATCGCAAGCGATTCCGTGACCAGAAGTTTGGTACAACCGATACATGGAACTGGATTTACATCTATGATTGCGTCAGCTTCCTGGATGAGCAAGGCAAGGAAATTAACCTGTATAACCGCATAGGCTATGACCAGGTAACCACAAGGCTTTATACCGACACCATTAGATATGTGGGTGGCGGAAAGGTGAAGCATTACTATATAGACGACCCAGACATCAGCGATGAATATGAGGTAGATGAACTGCCACTGATATTTGGATGGGAAGATGTGATCGTTCGCCATTTTGCTACAAAGGATGATATTCTCCATGCTCAGCCAGAGGAGGAAACCGAGGCAGAAATGATAGAATTCAAGCAAGAGAACGGCAGATATGCAGAATGGACAAAGATGGATGAGCCTCCGTATGGTGAGGTGACATTAAGGGTAACAATAAAAGGAAAGCCGTTATTGTTTACCGTAGTTTATCTGCCAAGAATGGATAAAGCTTCTCCTATTAAACGAGACTTCGAGTCAACGCTCATCAGATACAAGAATGTAGATGGAACAGAGGCAGAACTTCAAGATGAAATCCCGATGGATGGAAATCCTCTCTCCCCTACACTACCTGTCAGGTACGGAGAAGATGAAAGCTACTATGAAGTAGATGTCTATCGACCAACCCTATTGAAAGAGGTCATGCTTGATGGCAAGATTATCGAGTATCTGAATGATGAGGAAAAGCTCAATCTTCCTTACATCTTCAAAGACAGGGTTCAGCTGAATGACTTCAGCGAGAAAGGTTATCAGGCATACGAATGCAGAAATCTGAGTAGTATTTATTCGCAGGACTTCATCAATATCTCCGGTAATCCATCGGTAGGTGAAGCTGCCTTAAACGCCTGGCGAAATGACAATCACTATGTAGGGAAGCTACTCGATGCCATGACTCCTGAAAGTCTGGTAGTATGTTTCGGCAATGACCAGGAGCACAGTTCATGGAAAGATGAACAAGCTCTATACTGGAACTATGACGAGAAGACTGAACCTGAGCCTATCAATCCGGATGAAGATGCAGACTCAAAGAGTACAGGTGTGATATTTCAAGACATCAGTACGACAGAAAATCTGCAATGCAACCTGGGAACGGATATCGACAATGATCCATGGGCATGGGGGGACATTGATGAATCAGTTACTGAATCCCTTCTGAAATGTTTCGAAGTGGCAAATCATTATGGCACATACTTCTTCCTGATGAAACCATTGAGAAATATGGAAAGGGACAAGGTCGTATCGGAAATATATGAGCCTTTACTCGAAAAGAGAAACGGCACATTAACGCCAGAAGACAAACAAGGACTGCTCCGCTTTTCCGAAGAGTCTGGATTTGACTGGCAAGAGTTTAATATACACATAGATAACGAAATATAGACAAGAAATATAACAAGATTATGAACTTCTCTGAACTATATAACAACAATAGAACAGCGGTGGAAAGAGCCCTCGTTGCGATGTGGTGTGGTGAGTCGAACAACGACAGTCAACGCTCGTACATCAAGCAGATGAAGACTCTTATCGGCAATCTATTTGCGCCTGAGAATGCCGTGCCTGTAGTTCAATGCATGAACTCATATATCCCAGTTGCGCCTGAGAAAGCTGAGGAAGCCAAGGCTTTGGTGGGCAAACTGTGGAACTTTAAATATTCTCCATACGAGCATCAGTATAAATGCTGGGATGTATTGCTCAGACAAAGAACGGCAGACGATAAGCCAAAGTCGATAGTCGTGACCACGGGTACTGGTTCTGGTAAGACGGAGTGCTTTATGATGCCATTGATTTATGACCTCTCACAAAACGCACTGCCAAATGAGATACAGGCTCTCTTTCTCTATCCTCTCAACGCCTTGATGGAAGATCAGAAGGAACGTCTGGAAGAACTTCTGACGGTTGCCGAATCTTCTACCGGCACTCGCCTGACCTATACTGTATATAATGGTGATCTGCCAGAAATGGAACCAAAGAATACTGACAAGTCGGATGATGCAGAGAAAATGCGCCATCGCATAGAGCATGTGACTGGAGGCAAATATGAATGGGTAAAGGAGGATCCTGACGGGCAAGGACATTACGAGCTGAAGAACTCGAAATATCCTCACATGGTCTATACACGTAAAGCTGTTCGCAACAACCCTCCTCATATCGTATTGACCAACCCAACCATGCTGGAATACATCTTATTGAGAGGAGCCGATGCAAAGTTGATTGTAGCAGGAAAGCATAGTCTTCGTTGGGTTGCCATCGATGAGACCCACTCTTATACAGGAGCTGGAGCAGCAGAACTTGCGATGCTTCTTCGCCGAGTGCTTCTCGCCTTCAAGGTGGATGCACAGAATGTGCGTTTTGCAACATCATCTGCTACCTTCGGAAATGGTGAGGACAAAGAGAAGGATGAAAGAGAACTGAAAGAGTTTATTGCCGGTATCACTGGCGTAAGAGCTGACCAGGTGGAAGCTATTGGAGGTAAGCGTATCGGAGAAACAGAAATTCCGAAGGGTGAAGACGAAGAGCGTTGGAGAAAGATATTCAAGGCTGACTATATCTCTCTGGATGAACTATATCCAGAGAATGCATCTATCAGCCAGAAACTGCAATGGCTCGACGAGATGTGTCAGCGAGAAGAAGACCGCTGCAAGGCAGAAGGTCTTAAGATGCCTGTATGCAAATTGAAGGTACACTACTTCTATCGTGTCCCTAACAACGGACTTTTTGTCCGCTTGAATGAGTTTGCTGATGGTTCTTTCAAGATATATACAGAAAACGCTATCGGAAAGAAGATAGGTGAAGATGCTCTGTCATTGACTCCTATCGAGGAAGCTCCGCTGCTGGAACTCAGCCGATGCAAGCATTGCGGCGAGTATGTAGCACTGGCTTCTGTCAATACTGAGGATTGGACTTATGAGGCCATCGCAACTGATGATAGCGATATGTTCGACCTCGACATGGCAGAAAGTAATGACAACTCAACAAAGAAGTATGCCATCTTCGGACTCTCTAATGAAAAGAACATGAAGGGAGATGGTAACGTGAAATTCCGTTTGCAGCCTGGAGGAAAACTTCAACCATTGACTTCTGCCGACGAAAAAGAAACGGGAAACTGGCATGTTGTTGGCAACATTCAGGGATGCTGTCCTTACTGCAATGCAAAACAGACCAAGAACCACAATACAGATCAGGATGTGGAAGGTGATGCAAACGGTAATATGGAAGACAACCGCCTGCAGAAGTTCCGTCTCTCTGCCGACTTCATCTCCCGTATGATGGCTCCAAGCATCCTTGACCAGTTGGATAAAGGCGATTCAAAGACAGGCGGCATCGTGCTTCATAATGGTCAGCAATATATCAGTTTTGTGGATAGCCGTCAGGCTGCAGCAAAGGCAACCTTGAAACAGAATCTGGAACAGGAACGTATGTGGTTCAACAGTACCATATACCATGAGCTGTGCCGCAGGAAGGCAAATGGACTGACAAAGGAGGCAGCCTTGGCACAGCTCTCAGCAGCTATCGTTGCCAATCCTCTTGATGCTGCTAAGTATGTTCCTGCTATCACCAATCTCCAGTCGCCTGATCCTAAAGTGGTTCAGAAGCAACTGGATGACATGTCGTGCAAGTATATGACCTGGTCAGAGATAGCAGAACTTCTGAAAAATGATCCATACTGTCTGGTATTTGCATCCGTATTCGTGAAGCGTTCGGGTGATAGCGATGAGGTGGAAGACGGACTTCCATCTGATGAAATCATAGACAAATATATCCAAAGTATCATGGTGATGTATTTGGCACATCGTCCTGCATCAGCAGCATCTCCGGAAACATTGGGTCTGTTTGAGACTTGCTATCCTCAACTGGAAAAAATCAAGTTGCCAAAGGCTGTAGAAGACTTCAATGATTTGCTGGACAACCCAGCTAACCAGATTACAGAAGAGGACTGGAGAAACCTGATGCAGGTTTATCTCGACTATACGGTACGAAGCAACCAGTCTTTCTATCTTCGCATTCCTGGAAATGACAAGATAGACATCTTCTCTACGGTACGTTTTGCTACAGAGAAGCCTCGCCGTCGTCCATTTAGCAAACCTAAACTGGAAGAAGGCAAGGTATCAACTGCCCGTATTGTGCGTTATCTCTGTGCGCTGATTGCCCGTGATGACAACACATTGACCATGAATGATGCCCAGCGACAGTATTTCCATGAGATTTCAGCCGTAATAGATTCTCTTTGGGAAACTCTGACTGGTGATGAGTATAAGATATTACAGGTGGGGCAACGACTGGATGATTCGGGACACTTTGTCAATGAAAAAGACAATGCACCTCGTTTCAATCTGAACGACCTCTGCTTCAAACTCTATGATGACGTTTATCTCTGCGATACCAAAGCAGACGGTAACCGCCATGCAGTCTGCCTGCGCCCTATCGGAAACAATTTCAAGCGTTTCTCTCCATATCTGGAAGGTTCTACACCAGTGGAATTGCGTGAGGATTTGCATGAACAATGGGAGGCTTTCCCATACTATAAGGGTTCAGCAAAGGAAGGAGATAAGAAGACTATTGAATCCTGGGCTAAGACGCATAGGGCCTTACTTTGGAACAATAACATTTGGGGAACAGATGGTGTATTCTCAGACCGTCTAGAGGATATTCATGTCTTTCCAAATCTCTTTGTACAGCAGGAACATACCGCTCAGGTAGATAAGAGTGTGGCTCGTGGCTTACAGACGAAGTTCAAGGATCATACCATCAATATCCTTGCCTGCTCTACAACTATGGAGATGGGTGTGGACTTGGGTAACCTGGAGGTGGTATTGCTGTCGAGTGTTCCTCCTCT
>ERZ1035006.123-NODE-123-length-63605-cov-5.455563_pt1 | contig 63605 bp, 56 predicted proteins | sample MGYA00520694_ERZ1035006 | MGnify/ENA primary metagenome ERZ1035006 (study PRJEB33766, sample SAMN09781746) | gut metagenome | biome: gut microbiome | host: Homo sapiens | place: Madagascar | study: EMG produced TPA metagenomics assembly of the PRJNA485056 data set...
GCGCAGAACCGCCGGCGGAGGCCGCAGGCCCGGCCGGGCCTGCGGCAGCGCTGCCAAAAACGCCCATCGAAAGGACGAATCCATCTTGGCGGAACTATAGGAACACCTCCCCTTCAAGGATGGCAATGGCCTTTGCATATTTCTCTGCACGACGTTGGTCGTTTTCGGTGATGCGCGGAAGCCTGGACAGGTCGCTGTTGTGGCGCAAGTCGGCAAGTTTCACCGCACGTGCGAGCGGATTCGGCTTAAGGGAGCGAACATATTCGAGGTACGGCACCGATTCATCGCGGGTAAGCAGCTTTAGTGCTTCGATAACTTCGGGCTCAATCCCTCTTCCCCGAAGATCGGCAAACGTAAGCGGGGTGTCTTCGACCACATCATGCAACCACGCTACAGCTTTCGCGGCATCGCCTTGCACGACAGATGCAACATGAGCAGGATGCTCTATGTAGGGCTTTCCCGCTTTGTCCACCTGGCCTTTATGGGCCGCAAGCGCAATTGACTGCGCCAATTCGCTTTGACTGTGAGCCATGGTTTCCTCCTAATAAAAAAGCAGCGGTCCAAACCCGCTGCTTAGATTGAACCGCTATTCGGGCTTTGCCGGACTGCCGAACGCGCCCGCACAATGAAGGCAACGCGTGGCACCCTCCCCTTAATTTCCTCCAAACAAGATTGCTGGCGCAAGCGCCTGCTTGATTGCAACAACCTTGCCGCAATTGTCGAGCTGCTATTCCAAAGGCACCGTATTCCAGAACCGGGGCTTTTCGAGACCAAACACAGCGACACGGGGATAACCGGATTATGAAAAGAAGATCGAAAAAAGAAGCAGAGCAAGCACGAATGCCGTAACGGATTTGGTGAAGGTGATAAGATCGTCGCTTGGATCGGGGTTGAGATTTTGCCACCCCCAGCTTCCCGCAATATGCGATTGGGCATGATTTACCGTGGCGCCCATCAAGTACTTCGTGAATTGGAAAATGCCGTATATCAACAGGGCAAGAATAATGATGGTAACCATGGCTATCGTTTCCTTCCGTTGTGCGTTTATGCTTCATTTTGTTAACGACAACGATACGGAATCTGCAATTGTCAGGTGTACAGAATAATTCCCAGGGTATTGCATGGAACAGGGAAAACCGAGCACGGAAAGAACAAAAGGAAGCCATTTTTCAGGCTTCCTTTTATAGCCACGACATGGGGATGATGGCTTCGGCAGTATAACACGGCAGACGGCAAATCGGAACGCTGGCCCTTTGATTTAAAGAATCGCACCTACGATGGGCATCACGTCTATATATAGGCTGAAATCGGGCTTGGTGCCTTATGCGCGTATACCCATGTCGGGTTCGGCTGGACTTCCGAAGACCTTTACAATTTCAAACGCTACGGTCTGGTTGACAGCGGGAGCGAATATGCAAAAGCTGCGTTCGAGCATTTTCTTGGATTGATCTCGAAATAACTTTTTGGCTAGATAAAAACGACAAACTGATAAAAAACCGCTTCTTCGATCCATCGACCTCGGAAACAGCTTAATGGCAAAATAAAACCCCGATTTTGCGTGGATTCCACAAAAACGGGGTTTAAAGCGGTTCGATCAGTCGATCACGGTTATCGTCTTGATCTCTTCAACGGGGATTTCGACTGCATATGTCTTGTACTCTAAAATAATGGAAACAGGCTCGCCTTCTTCGATATCATACGGATTGTCCATGCAGGAAAACGGACCACGCGTTACGGTTCCATCAAAGCAGACAACCTCTACATTGAGCCCCCAGTATTGTGTTTCGTCGAACGTCGTCCACTCCATAACTATTCGCCTTCCACATAAGGCACCATGTGCGTACCTTTTTTGCTGCAGTGAATCTTGAACGGGCGTGTCAGAACCTCTGTTCCGTCCTTGTGCACGATGAATCCGACAACTTTGTTCGCCGCGCATATCTCGGTGCCGTTCCACTTCCCATCATCAGCTGCTTTCATTTTACCAGGGATCATCCCCGCGCATGCGGGAAGCACTTACCTACCCCGTGTACCCCACTGGCGATTCGGGCAGGACATTGCGCTTGGAGGGTTGCGGGGCGGACGGTTGTTCCCCTGGTTGGCGTCGATGGGCATGCTTAGATATGCGCTTCTCCATCTTCTTTGCATCATATTGATTACGGCATGAGTAAATGTTGTCCTCGCCGTCGCCGTTCTCCTTGATCCGCAGCTTCCACTCGCCTTTTCCTGCGCTGCCGCTAAGCCCAAGCCATACTGCACCGGGCATGCCGCCGATGGCAGCGCCTAAAGCGGCACGTGGCACCCTGCTCTTTGCACCGATCGCGGAACCTTTATAGTGCTCGACAAACATGATGTCGTGGTACCGCAGCACCACTGGGCAGCCCTTCTGGCTCGGATCAACCACGTAAACGCCGTCATTGCCCTCTTTGAGTACCTGCATCTGCCCATCGGCACGCCAAACGATTATTCCGCTGTCCCATTTACTGGACATCTTCATCACCCCCCCATCTTTTCTTGCTTTCGCATCTGCTGCGTGATTCGTATTCGATAGCGTTTCTTCTTCTTTTGGCTTCTGCCCATTCCTCAAGCTCTTCACGAAATCGTTCAGCAAGCCTTCGTCCTGATTCTCCTGGATATTCGTGAGCTCGGTTTTGCCCTCGTGCATGCAGGAAGCGCGGCGGGGTCAATCGAAATTTGATTACCAGTCAGTTCGACACTGCTCCAAAACATACTCCTGAATCGGTTCATCCTGATAAGTGTTTGATTACCAGTCGGTTCGACACTGCTCCAAAACCTGATCGACGAGTTCGAGGCATCGACGAAGTTTGATTACCAGTCAGTTCGACACTGCTCCAAAACTGATCTGCTCTTGCAGACGAGAATCGCCAGGTTTGACTACCAGTCAGTTCGACACTGCTCCAAAACGCTCCTTACCGTACTTCGTTCGGATAATCGTTTGACTACCAGTCAGTTCGACACTGCTCCAAAACACAATCTCGGTCATTCCGCTGTTCTGGCTGGTTTGACTACCAGTCAGTTCGACACTGCTCCAAAACCCCTTCATGCTGCGCCTCTTCGTGGAGTCGGTTTGACTACCAGTCAGTTCGACACTGCTCCAAAACCGATCAGTGGCACCATTTGAAGATGAGAAGTTTGACTACCAGTCAGTTCGACACTGCTCCAAAACGGCGATTCAGTCCCGCGTGACGCTTTGCCGTTTGACTACCAGTCAGTTCGACACTGCTCCAAAACTAAAGCCAGGGTGAAAATCTTCAATGCGCAGTTTGACTACCAGTCAGTTCGACACTGCTCCAAAACGCAGCGTCAACGCCTTCTAAATCAGCTGGTGTTTGACTACCAGTCAGTTCGACACTGCTCCAAAACAAGCCGTTCTAAGCACCTATTTTCCGTTCTGTTTGACTACCAGTCAGTTCGACACTGCTCCAAAACTATAGGCTTACTAGGATATAAAATTTTCGGTTTGACTACCAGTCAGTTCGACACTGCTCCAAAACAACCATATCGACCGACAGCGTATTTTTATGTTTGACTACCAGTCAGTTCGACACTGCTCCAAAACCCGCCTGCTACATTGACCCGACTACTGCATGTTTGACTACCAGTCAGTTCGACACTGCTCCAAAACGAGTTCAGCTGCATCAGGTTAGGTTTCACGGTTTGACTACCAGTCAGTTCGACACTGCTCCAAAACAGACAGGGGATACCAGCGCCGAAATAGCCAGTTTGACTACCAGTCAGTTCGACACTGCTCCAAAACTTTCTATACTGCCACGTGTCGGCAATAGCGGTTTGACTACCAGTCAGTTCGACACTGCTCCAAAACTATCAGTGCGAAGACTATCAATAGCCTGTAGTTTGACTACCAGTCAGTTCGACACTGCTCCAAAACTAGGAAGCGGCAAAACCATACGTTGCATTACGTTTGACTACCAGTCAGTTCGACACTGCTCCAAAACTCTTGAATCGGGAAAATACAACGCCGCCGAAGTTTGACTACCAGTCAGTTCGACACTGCTCCAAAACTCAATAACAACGGTACGATCGGCAATAAAGTTTGACTACCAGTCAGTTCGACACTGCTCCAAAACTCATGAACTAGCAGGTCAGACGGTTAATTGTTTGACTACCAGTCAGTTCGACACTGCTCCAAAACCTACAAGCAACTCGTGGGGTCCGGCGCACTGTTTGACTACCAGTCAGTTCGACACTGCTCCAAAACTCGGAGTAAGTTACTACCGTGTTGAGTGCAGTTTGACTACCAGTCAGTTCGACACTGCTCCAAAACCCGTGATCGCTACGATCTGCGACTTAACGAGTTTGACTACCAGTCAGTTCGACACTGCTCCAAAACATGCCGCTGTTCCGTATGTAGGTTTCTTTTGTTTGACTACCAGTCAGTTCGACACTGCTCCAAAACCCGAGAAGCGTTCCCTTTTCTTAAATATTAGTTTGACTACCAGTCAGTTCGACACTGCTCCAAAACTCGGAGTAAGTTACTACCGTGTTGAGTGCAGTTTGACTACCAGTCAGTTCGACACTGCTCCAAAACCTAACGACCGAAGATCATAGGCCAAATATGTTTGACTACCAGTCAGTTCGACACTGCTCCAAAACGCGGGCGTGTGTGCCGCTAGTAGCCTAAGGTTTGACTACCAGTCAGTTCGACACTGCTCCAAAACTCATTAACAATGCTCATTTGCGGGAATTCTGTTTGACTACCAGTCAGTTCGACACTGCTCCAAAACCAAGCTCTGACCGTCACGGCGACCGACAGTCGTTTGACTACCAGTCAGTTCGACACTGCTCCAAAACTTCGATGTACTCGTCAAGGCTGCGCAGCTTGTTTGACTACCAGTCAGTTCGACACTGCTCCAAAACCTGCGTTGGCTCCAGCACCGATGAGGAATGTTTGACTACCAGTCAGTTCGACACTGCTCCAAAACCGCCTGCATTCCTGCCGACAGATCGGCAACGTTTGACTACCAGTCAGTTCGACACTGCTCCAAAACCTCCCAGCGTATGATTCGCCGTAATGGGCGTTTGACTACCAGTCAGTTCGACACTGCTCCAAAACTCATTTACAATGCTCATTTGCGGGAATTCTGTTTGACTACCAGTCAGTTCGACACTGCTCCAAAACGGTACTAGACAACTAAAGTCAAACGCGTAAGTTTGACTACCAGTCAGTTCGACACTGCTCCAAAACTAACAGTCTTATATGCGATTGTGAAGAAAGTTTGACTACCAGTCAGTTCGACACTGCTCCAAAACAAGATGCCTTCGGTTGACAGATACGCAACGGTTTGACTACCAGTCAGTTCGACACTGCTCCAAAACTGCTACGCTTGATCTTGATTATTACTATCAGTTTGACTACCAGTCAGTTCGACACTGCTCCAAAACTCCCGCAGGAGAGGGCAGCGCACCATATTGTTTGACTACCAGTCAGTTCGACACTGCTCCAAAACTTACCGTTTGACGCTTCAATTGCTATATTAGTTTGACTACCAGTCAGTTCGACACTGCTCCAAAACATGACGTTGATGTGCTGCATGTTCATCGTGGTTTGACTACCAGTCAGTTCGACACTGCTCCAAAACCTATGGAGCAAAATCCCTCCTGCATGGGGATGGTGAAACCAACTGGGACAGATTATTAATACTCAAGAAAATCCTGATCAACAGTGTATTTTCTCTCATGATGATAATTATTGTCGTCTTGCTTATTTTCAAACAAAACAACATGAATTCCCGTATAAAAAACGTGCTCATAGAACAATTTGAGCTCATTTTTCGTCAAAAAAGTTTTAAGGTTCACAAAAACTAATATCTTTTGGCACTTTGAGTCAAGCGCCAACGATAAGAACGTTATCAAATTATCAATGAGCTTATAGCCAGGCATCGCGTCAACGCCAAAACCCAACATCTTAAGACTGCGACCCAAATCCCATTCTATTCCAAAAGTATAATCAGCAGACAACCCTGCACTGAGAGACATCAACCTTGAAGCCAAAAGACGTTCCACCTTTTCCAGGTCGAGCCGCGCTTCTTCATCATCGATCAGATCTTTCTCCATACGTTTTACAACCTCCCCGAGTAACGATCGATCACCCCACGGGAGATCGAAAACGTCAGAAATTAGCAAAGTTGCCATCTTGGGCGCAATCTCAGACTCATCGTTCCAGACCGAATAAGGCTCAATCGCATATCTTCCCTCTTGAGTTGCCATCGCCTGGATTAATCTGCTGAAGAAAGCCTGGTTTTCTACTTGCAAAACAACAGGACGACCAGCTTGAATCTCGATGGCCCTCTCAAGCCCATCAAATACTAACCTCATAGAATCAACAGCTCTTCCGTTGTATCAACCTCATCGTATGCTTTGCGATTTCCCGTGATGAATTCCATCGTTGCATAGGCAGCTTCCGATACCTTCATTACCTGAACTAATCCGGCAGGAGGCCGATTCTTTCGAAGCCTCGCAACAGCAGCAGATGCAATGCCGTCGTTGACAACAAGCTTGGCATAAACGGATTCCTGTAGCTGTAAATAGCCATCCTTCAACAAGAATTTGCGAAAAAGCCGATAGTCCTTACGCTGTTTCGCTGTCTGAACAGGCAAATCAAAGAAAACAATCAACCTCATGTAGCGAACCCTCGAATAGTCGCTCATACAACGTCAAACGATTCGATTTGATCAACAGACAGCTTCTTAGCCAAAGCATTAAGGCAGTCTTGGACGTATAATGAAATCACAGAACTAACTCGATACGAACCCCCTCGATAAGGAATAACCAAGTTTAGCTGATCGACAAGAAGTCTCTTTATCTCCTTGCCGAAATCATCATCCACATTGTCAAAGACAAGACGATCAACAAGAGGTCTAAAAGGCTCCATGAGGTCGCAGCTCAAGTTGTAAAGGTTGTACTCGTTTCTGTGGCAAATACCTATCTGAGTCAAATAGCCCCTTGCCACTATCTCTCTATTCACCGAAGACAGCAGAATTGAGTAACCGTAATTGAGCGCTGCATTCAATGGAGTATCTTCATCACGAGAAAAGCCCTTGCCGAATAACGCCTGAAAATAGAGGCGCGCAGCTGTCCCTTCTCGATTGGTCGGATCGCCAGAACGCACTTCTGGAACCAGGGAATAAAGACGCTCTGCCCATCCCTCTTCCGCACGCGCGGCAAGAAGATCAGCCTGATTAGTAATTTTGTCTTGCACCACATGCTGCCAAACCCTCTTTTTTGAGGGCTCACTCCACCCAAGCTGCTCTCCAATTTTCTTACTTGCATTATGAGCGCCATACAGGGGCAGATATTGGCCAACCGGGTTTCTCTTTTCGTCGGACACAACAAAAGATATTTTCTTTTTCGCAAGCTCCGACAGTAAGTATGCACTGACGAAAGCTTGATTCGTCTGGAGGACAACAGAAGCAAGTTCATCAAGATGAACTTTGATCGTGTCGTCCTCTTTCCTGATCACCATGTACCCACCCTTATAGGTGCACTTACAAGGGCTCTCGATTACAACACTCCTAAAGGCCAATTCGGGTTCGCCTCTCAAACATACCTGTTACCGACTGATCAATAATTACAACGCAAACATCGGGAGCGCTTAGCATTTTTGAATAGTTCGGTTGCAGTGCACCAGCAAATTTGCTGCCACCAACCATCGAAAGATCAACCTTGTTCATCACTGCATTAATTGATGAGAGGAGAGCTTTCACTGCATCGACCTTCGCTTCAGGGGAAACGTTTCCGAACGCTGCCGCAATATCTTCAATACGAAGAATCTGATAATGCTTGGCGCCTATTCCGATCCCTTGCCTGAATACAGCATCGAATATCACATCTGCCGAGCGTGCTTTCTGAGATGCCGGAAGATCTTTGTCTAGAACAATAGACAGATGAGCGATTTCGCTCTGATCGAAAGCCAATTGCCTTGCATTTCTCATCTCGCTCTTTCCCGTTACAAAAAAGCGATCCCCATCAATCTCGATAAGCTGCTTCTTGAGAATCTTCGCTCGTTCGATACGCACGAACTTAAGCTTTTCGGCATCTGCCAACTCTGATGCATAACGTTCCAAAGCAGTCTTATCGCTCTCGATTTGAGAGGCAAGCCAAACCGGCACTTCCGCAAAACGAAATACCTGCTTGTCTTTCTTGTCACGCGCCTCATATACGAAAAAGTAAGCAAACTGCTGGCTGGAAAAACCACCGTATTTCTTCGGGTCAAGTCCTTGCTTCAGCGGCAAAGCAAGCTTGGGCCCCATCTTCGGGTCGCGAGGCGAATACACTGTTGCATTCCAGAATGCTCCCGTATCCTCCATTGGCATACGCGAGATATAGCACTGGCGGCAATTCAGCGCTTTGCGTATGCCCTCGATTTCGGCTTCCGCATTCCAGGTATCTTTGAATATCTCGCCCGTTTCCGCATCAAAGCCTGAACTCATGAAGCTATTAACGATAAATCCACTAGTTCCCGGCACACGGTGGTTGCGATTAAATTCCTTAGACTGCTGTTGAGCGTACTTACGCATTACGTAGGTCATGGCAATGGGGTTCTCGTACACCTTTGGATGTCGCATTTGGATAAACAGACCCATACGGCACGCCAAGTAGGCATCATGGGCATGATGGAAGTCATTTGCCTCACGACATTTCACGAAACCAGCAGCCTCACGCAAGTCATGCGACATGCTCGCCTTGACCGGAACGATATTTGCATTGGGATAACGAACCGAAAGAAGCGAACCCGCCAGTTTTACGCTTTGGCTAGTCTCTACCAGCTGACGCGCGACAAAGCCCTTCATTGCCTTTTCATCAATATGATCACGTAGCAGATTACGATGCTTCTTCGGACCAATCAATTTCGCATCAAGAAGCATGTTCCAATACGAGTGCATCTTTCGACGAATCGAAGGATCAAGCAGCATGGCATCCGTCTTGCTCTGATTGTATTTCCTGCACACCAACGCTTTGTTCTCAAGGCTATCGTCCTTGATATACGAACGCGGAATAATATGATCCACCTCATATTCGCCACTTGATAGCTTATTGATGTCGATGGGTTCGCCAGAATAAAGGCACTTGCCTCGCTGCATGAAATACAACGTTAGACGTTCATCCAAATCAGAAGGAGAAGTTGCCTGCAGTTCTGCCCAAATATCAGGATCTTCTTTTTTGAAGACGGTTAGGGCTTCTTTCAAGGCGTCGTAACGGCGCTTTGTCCTTTTACCTCGCTTATCAAGTTCGTCATCGCGCGTAACTTCAATAAAAATATTCTCGGGATCCTTACCGGCAATTCTGGCAATTTCATCAACGATCCTAATTGCCTGATTGAGGCTCCTTCGAATTGCTGGCGAACCGGGCAACTCATTCACCTCAAGGGCCTTGCCCTTTTGCCCAAAGTAATTCCTATTAAACTCGTCAACCTTTTGCTGGAACCCGAGATTCTCATCGCGGAGAACTTCCATCATCACCATGGTTTTGCCTCGGAAACCGGCGTTCGGGTCACCCTCGCGCAATACATCCATGATCGAACGCGGACCACAATCAGTGTCTGCCTTGATTCCCGTAAGGAATTTTTTCGACAACCTGCCCCAGCCGGTAAAACGCTTACGGCAAATCTTTTTAATCTGATCATCGTTCAAACGCCCATTGCCCTTTGAGCCGTATGCATCCTCTAATTTCTCTTTAAGGATCTTCCTATCCTCAAAGAGGGTGTTCCAAAGGATGATCTGCTCGATCATTGGATAATCAGCACGATCCAGCTCTTCAACATCAAAGATGTCCCTACGGAAGAAATAGTACGAGGAAAGCTTTGATTCGTAACCAGATTCACCCTGCCCGCCCAATACATGAACGTTCATATGACCAGGTTCGCGCTCGAGCCAATTCGCAACATCTTTGTACTTAACGGTCTTCTTTTTCTTAAACAGCTCTTCAATGATGGCCTCCCTATCCGCAGCATCAAAACGGTGCTCCTTGTCGCCATCCATGCTCCAGCGCGAGCCATTAAGCTCATTCAATACGCAGAATTCCTCGTAGAGCAACGAACACTTCGGCAAAACATCTTCACCTTGCAGGTACGTACACATACCCGTCATGCGGGTAATGAAAGCCTCGGCACTTTTGCCTCGATCAATCACTTCATCCCAATTCCAAGGGGCGATAACAGCATCTTCCATTCCGGACTTACGCTCAGACCACGCAAAGCGTTTCTTCCCATGCTTGTCTTTACGAGCGTTTCTATCCGTAAGCGGCCCAACATAGTAAGGAATGCGAAACGACACAAGCGACTTGATCTTCTCGGCATCTTCTACGAGGAAGGGATAATACTTCCCTTGATTTGAGAGAATGGCAGTTAGCTCTTCGAGGTGAAGCTGATAGTAAATGCTGCCATTATCGCTTGTCTTTAAGCGACGCAGAAAACGCTGCTCGCCAAATTCTTTCATCATCTGAAGATATCGGCCGTCTTCTTCGGCGGCAGTACCTGCAAATAGTTTCTTTACCGCCTTTTCAAAATCCTCGTAGGACATTTTCGAGGTACCCAAGTTGTACCTGGTATAGCCCTGAGCTTTAGATGCATTGTAGATATTCAGCTCATGGCCATCCTGATCGCGGTAGAACTCGCCACGGAAGAAAGAGTCATACTCAGCTCGGGCATACTCGCAAACAAGGGCCTTAAGGGTTTTCAGGTCGTTGCCGTATTTCTCATACTTCGCAACCATATTCACGGAAATAGTCTGACCAGGAGCATAAGACAAAAGCCCTTGAAGAACATATGCGGAATATACGCTGCACAGCTTTCCGAATAGCTCCAGCCCCTCATCAGGAATGCCTTCACGCAAAGCATCTACCGCCTCATCGTTTGAGAGGTAAATGGAAGTCTGCTCTGCAGAAATCTCGCCAAATACATTCTTGAACTCAGCTTTTAAGCCGACCATCGCCCCTGCAAGTGCATCATTGCACGCCTTGCTTTCCTTTGCTCCTTCATTCATGGCAACGCCAATCAAAGAAGAGATGCGTTTTTTCTTATCCGAGTTAGCAACGTGCTCTTCTTCAAGCACAGAAAGAATCTCGTTTGAAATTTCGCCGCTTTCATCTGGATTGCATTCGTATCCCAGCTCAGCGCACCAATCCACTAAAGCAGAACGGAATTCCCTCAAAGCATCTAACGGGCGTGCGTTCTTCGCGCTAAGGCTAGTATTTTCCTGGCGCAAGAAATTACCTCGATGCTTAACGATATTGTGCGCAGCAAGATAGACCAAGCGAATATCGGCCTTTTCATCGGTCTCCATAAGCCACTTGCGAAGATGATAGATGGTGGGAAAACGGTTGTAATAATCCGTTTCAGTGAAATCGGAATCGTTGAACAGCGGGTGGTTGTAATCGCGGTGGCTCTCTTCCCTATCTTCCTTCAGAAGACGAGACTGGCGAAGGCGAATAAAGAACTCCGGATCAGCCTTAGAAACCTCGTCTTGAAATAACTGCTGCAATAGATCCAATCGCCAACGTCGACGTACATATCGCCTACGCTGACCACGGGGAATGCGTGCTGATGCTGCCGTTTCGGCACTATCAAACAAGCGGCTTCCCCATGTTGGCTGTTTTTTAAAGTGGAGCAATTTTCCCTCTGAATCGGTGACTGCCCAACCCACTGAACCCGTGCCCATATCAAGACCGATGTTGTAATCGCCTTTATAGTTTCGCAAATTGGCCACTTGTGTCTCCTTCGTACTGTGTTACAGTGAGCTTGTCCCGATTACCAGTCAGGACGACACTGCGAGTCAAAATACGGCTTAGCCAAAAATGTCTCTGCGTAGAGACGCCCCGTAGGGGGTTTTATTTGACTTGTTAAAGAGCCTTTTCAAAGGCTCTTTTTTGTTTTCCCTATACTACCGCTCAAATTGCATAGTTGGCCTTAGCTGGTAGCTAAGGCGGCAAAGGAAAATGCTTTTCCGCTAAACGGTTCTTCAATTCCAATGAATTACGTTCTTACCTGCGCTTTCGCAATTAGGAAACAGTACATCCTTCATCTTTTCTGCGTGTACACCACAATACCCACGAAGATCAATAAAGTGTGATATGGGATTGGCGCTCAGCTGAAACCAGATGTCTCCGCCTCCTCATTCAAACGAATAACCGTCCAACTGAAAACAGAACGGGTTCCATTCCGCCTCACCGCCCCCACCAACAAAAAAACCCGACCGTTTTCGCGATCGGGTTTTTCGTTAATGCCGATTGAACACATCCTGTGTTCTTGCCAGGCCCTTTTCCAACAGCGATTCCACTGCTTCGGCGGCCTTTTGGCACGCTTGGTCGAAATCGTCCTTCGCTTCCTTCTTCGGAGTGCCAAGCACGAAATCTACCACGCTCATCCTTCCAGGAGGGCGGCCAATGCCAGTGCGTACGCGCAGGAAATCGCGCGAACCGCACTTTTCGATAATGGATTTCAAGCCGTTATGGCCCGCATGCCCACCGCCCTTCTTAACCTTCACGGTACCTGGGTCGATATCAAGCTCGTCGTGAATAACAATAAGCTCTTCAACCGAGCAATCGTATTCCTTGCAAAGCTTCGAAGTAGGCCCACCGGAAAGGTTCATGAAGCTCTGGGGCTTCGCCAAAATTACCTTTTCGATGCTGCCATCGGAATGGCGCAGCTTGCCTTCACCCACCAAAGCACCGCACGTGTTCTTCCAGTAGGTTACGCCCCATTCGCTGGCCAAAAGGTCTACCACCTCAAAACCCGCATTGTGGCGTGTATGCGCGTATTCTTCCCCTGGGTTGCCCAGGCCAACTACTACGCGCATGCGTTACAGAGCGAACTCTGGGTCGAACAGCGAAGCAACCGACTTATTGTCGTAAACGTTGTTGATAGCACGTGCCAAAAGCGGAGCAACGGAAATAACGTTGATCTTGCCGGTCTGCTTTTCCTGAGGAACAGCAACAGTGTTGCAAACTACCAGTTCGTCGATCTGGGAGTTCTCGATGCGCTCGTAAGCAGGACCACTGAAAATAGGATGCGTAGCACATACGTATACCTTTTCAGCGCCCTTCTGCTTCAACGTAGCAACAGCAGCGCACAGGGTGCCTGCAGTGTCGATCATGTCGTCGTTAACGATGCAGATCTTGCCGTTAACATCGCCGATAAGAGCGGTGATTTCTGCCTTGTTATGACCAGGACGGCCCTTGTGCATGATGGCCAGGTCGGAATGGAGCATGTCGGAAAGCTTCTTAGCAGCCTTAGCGCGGCCAACGTCGGGGCTTACCACGCAAAGCTTTTCGGTGTCGATATTCTTCTTGCGGAAGTAATCGGCAAAAATAGGCAGCGCCGTAAGGTGGTCAACCGGGGTATCGAAGAAGCCCTGAATTTGGCCCTGATGAAGGTCAATGGTAATGGTGCGGTCAATGCCAGCAGCAGTCATGATGTTGGCAACCAGCTTAGCCGTAATAGGCTCACGTGCAGCAGCCTTACGGTCCTGGCGAGCATAGCCATAGCAAGGAACAACGGCGTTAACGGTACGGGCAGAAGCGCGCTTTGCCGCGTCGGCCATAATAAGCAGCTCCATTACCGCTTCATTAACGTTAGGCGTGGAAGTGGACTGTACGATGAAAACGTCTGCGCCACGAACGCTCTCAAGATAACGTGCGTAAATTTCACCGTTCGAGAACTTCTCGAGCTTCACGTTGCCGAGCGTGGTGCCCAGCGCAGTGGCAATATCCTCAGCCAGCTCGGGACAGGTTGACCCGGCGAATACCGCCATGGTCTTGGTCATGTTGCTCATTAGTTCTTCTTCCTCTCGTTCCAATGCTCAATTTCCGTTTGGCGGGCACGGCCCAAACCAAGGGCCCCCGCAGATACGTCTTTGGTGATAACAGATCCGGCGCCGATAAGGGAGTTTTCCCCCAGCGTTACCGGAGCAACCATCATTACGTCACTGCCAACAAAGCAGTTGTCGCCGATGGTGGTAGGCCATTTCTTTTCGCCATCGTAATTGCAGGTGATGCTGCCCGCGCCAATGTTAACGCCTTCACCCATGGTGGTGTCGCCGATGTAGCTCAAGTGCGGCACCTTGCTGCCCTTACCGATGGTGGATTTCTTGATTTCCACGTGCGTGCCCGCCTTGGAGCCTTCGCACATGTGCGTGCCAGGACGCAGATACGCACGAGGACCGCACGTAACATCAGCGTCAAGAACGGTTTCGGTAGCCACGGTTTCTTCGACCTGGCAATTAGCCCCCACCGTAGTGTCGGTAAGGCGGGAATTGGGGCCAACAACGCTACCGGTAGCAATGGAAGTAGCGCCCATAAGGAAGGTCATGGGCAAAATCTCAACATCGGGCTCGATGGTTACATCAGGGCCGATCCACGTGGTGGCGGGATCCATGATGGCTACGCCGTTGTCCATATGCATGCCATTGATGCGCTGCTGCAGCACCTTGGTGGCTTCTGCAAGCTGGCGGCGGGAATTAACACCCAGGCATTCGGATGCGTCTTCGGCTTTCAAGCCAAGCACGCGCTTGCCCTGGTTGCGGGCAATGCCCAAAACGTCGGTAAGGTAGTATTCGCCCTGCGCGTTGTCGGTGGAAACTTCTTCCAGCGCAGCAAACAGGGTTTCGATGTCGAAGCAGTAGAAACCGGAGTTGCATTCCGTAACCGCTGCCTGTTCAGGCGTGCAGTCCTTCTGCTCAACGATTTCCTGAACGTCGCCTGCCGCATCGCGGATAATACGGCCATAGCCAGTGGGGTTTTCCGCTTCCATGGTTAGAACAACCACGGCAGCGTTGGCCTCTTCACGCGTGCGAACAAGCTCGGCGATGGTTTCGGCGCGTACCAGCGGGGAATCGCCCGTAAGCACTACCAGGGAACCGCTGCGGCCCTCAAGCGCACCACGAGCCGCCAGAACCGCATGGGCAGTACCCAGCTGCTCTTCCTGAACAACCGTGGTTACATCGGAAAGAAGAGGCTCTACCTGTTCCCTGCCGTGGCCTACCACGCCAACAACAGAATCGATGCCCGCAGCGTGTGCGGCATCGACAACCCAACGAACAAGGGGCTTACCGAAAATCTGGTGAGCCACCTTGGGTTTAGATGATTTCATGCGGGTACCTGCACCCGCAGCAAGAATAAGAGCTGATGCTTCCATGGACGCCTTTCTGCTCAATTGCCTATGCGTCCTCAGTATAGCAAACGAAAACCAACGCTATCGCTGCTCCGCAATAACCAAACCAGAGCAAAGCGCATCAAGCAGAACAATGGCGTAATGCTGCGCCGAACGATCAGCACCGGCGTCCTCCCAGCCCTCTTCGGGCAGGCGAACAGCAATACGGCGCTGGTGGCCTTCCGTTGCCATAAGGGCCTGACCAACGCGATCGGGCAGGCTTTCTTCGTCCACGAAATCTACCGTGGGAACCGTGGAAGCGGGCTTTTCGTTGCCAACCAAAATTTGCACGAAATACATGCTTTCATCGGGAGCAACCAGCAGCGAATCGGCGCTGGTAACCTTCGATGCCGGAGTGGTGGCAAGCGCCAGGTTCGACATACGGGCGGCAACCGAACGGGTGAATTCCGAGGTGCCGAACAGGCAGATAAGGTTCGATTCAAGCACCTGAGCCGCACGGGCGAAGCCCAAACGAGGAACAGGGCTGAAGGAATCCTTGCCTTTCCAGGAATGCTGCAAGTGCAAAAGCGCTCGGAACGTGAACGCACCGGCAATGCCGTCGGTGGGCAAGCCCATGTTCAGCTGGAAACGACGCAGCGCGTCTTCCGTGTGAACGCCAAAAATGCCGTCGGCAATACCGCAAGAAAAGCCCAAAGCGGAAAGGGCTTCCTGAAGCGTGCGCACATCGGCACCGTGGAAGAACGGAACGCGCAAGAACAGGTTGCGGTCGCCCAATTCAAACGACGCGTCAACCAATTTGGTCCAAACAGCGTTGTCCACCTCGGCGCGCGGTTCGATGCCGCAATCACGGCACAACGACAAAACAGCGTTTTCCGTTTCGGCACCAAAAGTGCCCGTTACCTGGTCTTCGGCCAGATAACCAGCTTTTACGAGCCTGCGCTGCACATCTTCAACCGCAGCGCCGGAATCGTTTTTCTTAATAGGATCCATATGCTTCACTACTTAAGTCGATCAACGAACCAATCTGCCATCGACGCTAAAAGGTCGCGCATCTTCGATTCGGGCAGGATTTTCGCAAGGCGCTCCTGAGCGTTGGCGGTTAGCTTCTCTGCATAAGCACGCGCATAATCGATGCTGCCCGCCTCACGCATGATGGAAACCGCTTCCTCGAGAATAGCCGGATCCGTTTCCTTGGAGGAAAGAATCTCTACCAAGCGCTCCCGCTTCGTGGTGTTCTGCAGCGCATGAACCACAACAAGCGTGCGCTTGCCTTCGGTGATATCGCTGCGATAGTCTTTTTCCTTTGCTTCCTTGGTGCCAACCAGGTTAAGCAGATCGTCCTGAATTTGGAACGCAAGGCCAGTGTCCAAGCCGTAAGCGCGAAGGGCTTCAACTTGCTCTTCCGAGCCGCCGCCAACCATAGCGCCAACAGCCAGAGGAACCGCGCCGGAATAGTGCGCGGTTTTGTGCGTTGCCATAACCAGATAATCTTCCGGGGTGATGTCGTAGCGACCATCACGAGCCCAGCCGATATCAAGAGCCTGGCCTTCTACCGTGCTCTGAGCCATGGAAACCAGCTCGATGGCAACGCGAACCTTCATGGAGTCGGAAAGCAGCGGATCGCGCATAACGATGCCGTTTACGATGGACAGGGCCAAGTCGCCCGCATTGATTGCAAGGCCTTCGCCCTGGGTAAGGTGCATACAGGGCTCGCCGCGGCGCAGCGATGCCTCATCGGCAATATCGTCGTGGATAAGAGCAGCCGTATGAAAATGCTCGATAGCGGCAGCGGCGGAAAATGCTCGACGGATATCGCCACCTACCGCAGCGCATGCTGCAACGCAGATAAGAGGACGATGGCGCTTGCCGCCGTTTTGGCTGTACTTCATAAGCGGAGCGTACAGGTACTTGTCCATATCGGGATGGCTACCCGCAGGAATGAACGTGTTGATGATGTCGCCGACTTTATCCGCATAGCGGCTCAGGTACGATTCGAACAGCGCGGGCGATCCGGGCTGGGCAGATGCATCTTCTGTCTTGCAGTATGCCTCGAAATCCTTGATGTTTTGGACGATCTTGGGATCCTGCATGTAAGGTGCGATGTCTGTCATCTTCAACGCTTTCGTTATAACCGAGTGCCCACTAAAACGGAGCACTGCTGAATTCAGAACTGGTAGGAGCGGTGGGACTCGAACCCACAAACCCGAAGGTGGCGGATTTTAAGTCCGCTGTGTATGCCAATTCCACCACGCTCCCGTGTTGCCCCTGACGAGCAAGCGTTACCATCATAGCAAAAATAACTCCCAACGCGCGGTTAAGGATCATTCCCATGAAAGCTCTTCGGTGAACAAGCCTTAGCAAATAAGTAAGATTTGTTTATTTCCCCTGTTCATAGGCGCCAAGGATCAAACCTTGAAGGATATCCGATTCGCTAACTGTGAAGGATTTGCAATCGGCGGCGGCAATCACTTCAAGCAAAATGCCCAAGCCGGCAACAATAACCGAAGCGCGTTCGGGTTGAAGACCCACTACGTGCTTGCGGTCGGCCAAGGACATGCTGGATAGCTGGCGGTACAGGTTGTTCAGGGTTTCACCTGGAACCGTAACACCATCGACCAAAGAGGAATCGTACACTTCCATCTTCTTGTCCATGGAAACAACGCTGGTTGCCGTGCCTGCCACCGCAACAATACGGTCGATCGCAATCCCCTCGTTTTTCGCATGTTCGAAAAAGGGTTTGAATTCATGTTGAACCCAGGTGCGAGCCTGTGCCAATTCAAGTTCAGCCGGAGGATCGGAAACATAGAAGCGCTCCGTCATACGGCGGCATCCAACGTTGAACGAATGCGCCAACTTCGGAGCTTCACCGCCAACACCCAGCACCACCTCGGTGGAGCCGCCACCGATATCGGCAACCAGAAGATTTTCGCCTTCGTACCCGCGCGAAGCGCCACGAAACGAAAGAGCCGCCTCGCGTTCGCCTTCTATAACGGAAAGTTCTACGCCCAACTCGCGCAACTTCCCTACCAAAATGTCAGAATTCTTGGCATCACGCGAAGCGCTGGTGGCAACAGCCACGATGGGGATTTCAGGTTGCTGTTCGGTGCGATAGCTTTTTACGATATCGACATATTCGCCGATTTGCGTAACGACGCGCTGAATGGCATCTTCCCGAAGGACGCCCGTTTTATCGACGCCAACGCCAAGATTGGTTATGACGCAACGGCGCTCAAGCTCATGAAGCGCGCCATTTTGAACCTCCGCCAACAACAATCGGCACGTTACCGTGCCGATGTCGAAAGCTGCAATACGTTTTGAATTAGTGGCCATAGCCAAAGATCACATCCAAAAAGCCGGAATACCACGTGTCGGGAGCTGCCACGCTACCAGCGGGAATAGCATAGACGCGATCGTTTGAGCGCGAAGTGTCGGTTGAAGGGGTTACTCCCTCAACCGAAACAACATGTTCACCTGGGCGAATCCATCCCAACTCAGAGCGGGCATAATCTTCAATACCTTCATCGGTATTGAGGTAATCTACCTGATTTTGCATCTGGGTATTGTATTCCTGAAGCGCATCGTATTCAGCTTGAAGCTGCTGCAACTGACGCGTTTCGTTGTAGTAGTTCTGGCAAGGGAAATAGAGCATGGTCACTGCAAATACAACGGCAATAAGCGAAACTATGCCGCGCGTTGCCCATGCGGAAATAGACCCCGTAAAAGGCATTGCAAACGGTAGCGAAAAACCGCGCTTGCCGTTTTCGCCTTCAGCCATGCTGCGCACCGACTTACGCTGGGTTGAACCCATGCGCATATCGTATACGGCGGCGCGGCTACCCTGCTCTTGCCGCTCCGCACGCGCACGGGCCCTTTCGCGAGCTCCGATGGTGCGATCGAATTCACGATCGGCCTTTGCGGCTCGGAAACGCTTACGGATCTCGTGAGAGAAGCTTTCGTTCTGCTTGCGCTGCGCCGAACGACGGGCTGCTGCGTGCTCTTCACCTTCCGCAGACGCATCGTCTATTCGACGAGAACGAGCGCCAGGTACGGCGTCATTGCGATAGCCAGAGGAAGCTTGAGCCTGATAACCCCTGCGAGCCTGAGCGCGAGCCGAAGAATAGCGACGATCGCCCGCGGAAACAGACGAGGAGTAGCCACGACCAGCGCGTGGAGCGCTGTGATTGGGATTGAAGTCATCGTACCCACGCATAGAGGCGCGCTCCCGAGAAGGGCGCTGCAGCTGGGCATAGTTGCTTTCGGCAAAACGAGACGCCGATGCCTCACGGTAAGAACGCGCACTGGAAACACGAGGGGTGTTTGAGCGAGAAGAAGCACGACGAGCCGCGCCTTCTTCGACATTTCGATGAGCTTCGTAGGCTCTACGAGAAGAAGAGGACGGTGAAACGGTACGCGGAAGCGAAGCCTCGCGGGCTTTCACCTCATCGAACGAAAGAATGTTCGCTTGTCGCGTCACGAAAAGAAGACCCCTTGAGCATCGTGGTGTGGTTAAGTAGTGCGTTTAATGCTTTGAAGTTCAATTACTATACCACAGGCACCAGTCCGAAATAGACCCTTGATTAAAAGAAAGAAAGGCTGCACAAAGCAGCCTTTCTTTTTACGGTAACGTTACTAAGTAACGCCAGTTGATTGTCGAAAATGAAACTAAAGAAGTCCCTTTTCGGATACGGGAATCGCTTATTCGTCTTCGTCGAGAGCGGCAGCGATTTCGTCGGTGATATCCATGGTGTGATATACGTTCTGAAGGTCTTCGAGCTCTTCCAGACGGTCTACCAGGCGCATAACCTTCTTTGCATCGGCAACGGTAACCTCGGTAGGCGTGGTGGGCTCCATGATGAACTCAGCACCCTTTACTTCGATGCCCTGCTCTTCCAGCCCCTTCTTAACCGTCATCAGATCGGTGGGAGCGGTGTATACGATCCACTCATCGCCGGCGTCTTCGTAATCGGAACCGCCAGCCTCGGCAACAGCCATCATGAATTCATCTTCATCGACAGCGTTTTCCTTGTCAGCAACTTTCTTCTGCTCGGACTTGATAACCTTTTCTACCAGGATCTGGCCCTTCTTTTCGAACTGGAAGGCAACAGAACCGGAGGTGCCCAGGTTGCCACCATGATGATTGAAGGCAGCGCGAACGTCAGCAGCGGTACGGTTGCGGTTGTCGGTCAAAGCGTCGCAGTAGATAGCAACGCCGCAGGGGCCGTAGCCCTCGTATACAACCGTTTCGTAGTTGGCGGCGTCTTTGCCAGAGCCGAATGCCTTATCGATAGCGGTCTTGATTTTGTCCTTAGGCAAGGAATAGCTCTTTGCCTTATCGATAGCAGCTGCCAGGGAAGCGTTGTTTTCAGGGTTCGGGTCGCCGCCTTCCTTCGCCGCAACGGTGATGTTACGGGAAAGTTTGGAGAACAGCGCGGAGCGCTTTGCGTCCTGAGCTGCCTTACGATGCTTGGTGGTTGCCCATTTTGAATGCCCTGACATATATGTACCTTTCCGTGGGTGATATTCCGACCCGATATTTTAGCACAATCACCTAATTAGTGCTTGACAAGCAGTTCGGGGTTAAAATCCCCTCAACGTATAATTCAAATAAACCCTGTATCAGCAAAGGACCACCATGCCCCTCATCGAGCTCAACAACTTGAACGATGCGCGTCTGCGTGTATTTTCCAGCATGACCGATTCCGAGCTACGCGATCCGAAACAACTGGTGGGCCTTCGCCTTGCAACAGGCAGCGATGTGTCCGACGATGGCTTATTCATTGCCGAATCGCGCAACGTGATTGATCGAGCCATGGATGCGGGGCTTACTCCTTTTGCCCTGCTAACCGATAGGCGCTGGGCGCCCGCATGCGAAGAATTGTTTGCTCGCATCAATGCCACAGCGCCATCCACTCCCCTGTTCGTTGGCACGCGCCAACAGATTTTCGAGCTAACCGGCTATGAACGCACTCGTGGCCCCCTTGCGGCATTCAATCGGCCCATCTTGCCCGATGTTGCCACCTTGCTCAAAACCGCAACGCGTGTTGCCATCTTGGAGGATGTGACGAACTTCACCAATATCGGTGCAATATTCCGCTCGGCCGCTGCGTTGGGCATGGACGCCGTGTTGGTTACGCCCGGTTGCCACGACCCGTTCTATCGCCGCGCCAATCGCGTTTCCATGGGAACCGTGTTTCAGGTGCCGTGGACGCGCATCGGGACTGAACGCAATTGGGCAGAAGAGGGAGTACCGCTGCTGAACGAACTCGGATTCACCGTTGCGGCCCTGGCACTGGAAGATGATTCTGTCACACTTCAGGATGAACATATCGCGGGCGCCAAGAAGCTGGCACTTGTCCTGGGAACCGAAGGCGACGGCTTGGCGCCTTCCACTATCGCCAATTGCAACTACACCGTGAAGATCCCCATGGCGCATCAGGTTGATTCCCTCAACGTAGCCGCCGCCAGCGCCGTAGCCTTTTGGGAAGTTCGCGGTCAATACCTCTAGGTGGAAAAATAGAGACTGGTTCCGTTTTCCCACCTAACAAAAAGAGCCTTGCTTGCAACGTATCGCGCAAACAAGGCTCTTTTTATGCACATAGCCAAGCGGAGAATCGGGACTTGCCCCTATTTTCCCACGTGGTTGCCGCGGTTTACGTATTCAGGCTTCAGCAGCACCACGCCACCGCGCTCTTCGATTTCTTCTTTGGTCATGCGGGTATTGAGCTCAGCCGCGAATTCATCAACGCCAATACCGCAACGCTCCAGCAAAACCATAAGGTGATACACCACATCAGCAGCTTCGTAACGCAGATGGTTTACCTGCGCATCGTCGCCCTCGTTATACACAACGTCCTTTGCCGCAAGGGTGGCTTCGTGGGCCTCTTCGGCAACCTTCTTCAAAAGCGTATCGATATCACCCGTAAGCAAACGATGCGTGTAGCTTTCATCGCCCGCATTGCGGCGCTCGTGGATGGTGTGCGCCAGCGATTCCAGCGAAGCACCAATTTGGCTTTGCGGAGGAGTACGGTCATCGGAAAGATACGTTTTGGTATTGGACATCGTTTGCTCCCTTTCAATTTTTTGCGAGTACCAGAATAGCACTCTAAATGCAGATAGCGCATGGCGCTTTAGTGCACTAAAGAAGCCTTCTCCAAAGAAACAAAAGGCGCGTCCCGCTCAGGGAACGCGCCTTTGAAGCGATTAGCTTTCGGTCGGATTATTCTTCGTCCGAAGAGGAGTCGGAATCAGCATCCGTGCTGTGGAAGCCAAGGTCGTTGGCGCCCAGCAGAGCGTCGAGCTCTTCCAGGTTGCGCTGATAGGAGCGCGGGGGCAGAGCCTCGCCCAGCATGTCCTCACCTTCAGTGCTGAAGGTTGCAGGCTGATCGCCGCCGATGAGCACGGTGTCATCAGGAGAGAACACCATGTCGAGCAGCTGGCTCATGTCGTCGCGAGAAGCGTTCAGGTCGTCTTCGATCACATGAGACAAGCCATGCTTTTCGAGGCCTTCCTTCAGCTCTTCGATAGCCTTGGTGCCAATGCCCTCGATGCGAAGCAGGTCATCTTCGGTATGACCAACCAGGTCGGCCACGGTTTCGATGCCAGCCTCAGAGAACTTGTTGGCCCAACGCTGCGAAACGCCCAGGTCGTCGTAGATATACAGACGAGCATCCTCATCGGAGAGGTTGTTGCCACGGTAGCCCGACGTAATGGAAGCAAAGTAGCTTGCATAGTCGGAGCCCGCACCCAAGTAACCATCGCCATCAAGCGACCAATCCTGCGGCTGAGGCAGCAGCTCTTCGATCTCGCGAAGCGCCTCAGGAGCGGAATCGGGCAGACGGTCGGAGTCAACCTTGTCAACAGCCACACCGCGGTAGGTAAGGCCCACGTCATGATAACGCTTGAGGCCGGTACCAGCCGGGATAGGCTTACCGATGATAACGTTTTCCTTCAGGCCCTGCAGGGTATCAACCTTGCCCTCGATAGCGGCATCGGTAAGAACCTTGGTGGTTTCCTGGAACGATGCAGCAGACAGGAACGAATCGGTTGCCAACGAAGCCTTGGTGATGCCGAGCAGCAGAGGCTGACCCACCGGAGGATTCTTGCCTTCCAGAACCAAAGCATTAGCCGCATCTTCGAATTCGAAGCGGTTAACCTGGCGGCCCGGCAGATAGTCGGAATCGCCCGGATCGAGAACAGCAACCTTACGCAGCATCTGGCGAGCAATAACCTCGATGTGCTTGTCGTTGATGTCTACGCCCTGGGACACGTACACGTCCTGAACCTGAGCAACGATGTAACGAAGCGTGGTGTTCGGATCGGTAAGGCGAAGCAGGTCGTGCGGGTTTACAGAACCCTTGGTGAGCTGCTGGCCAACTTCAACCTCGCAACCATCGGTAACGCCCGGCAAAAGCGTTGCGCGAGCAGATACCACGTATTCGCGGATGTTGCCTTCCTGGTCATGAACGGTAAGCGTCTTGTTCACCTTGTCGGCAGTTACCTGCAAGGTACCAGCGATTTCGGCAAGTACAGCCTGGCCCTTAGGCTTGCGAGCCTCGAAAAGCTCGGTAACACGAGGCAGACCGTGCGTAATGTCTTCACCTGCAACACCGCCGGCGTGGAACGTACGCATCGTAAGCTGCGTGCCGGGCTCACCGATGGACTGTGCAGCAATAATGCCAACAGCAGTACCGATGTTAACCGGGCGTGCAGTAGCAAGGTCCCAACCGTAGCACTTCTGGCAAACGCCATGCTCTGCATGACAGGTCATAACCGTGCGGATGTTGATGGTAGAAAGACCAGCAGCATCCATAGCGGCAACCTGATCCATGGAGTTGATGAAGTCGCCCGCAGCAACGATAACGTTGCCCTCGGCATCCTGGATGTCTTCCAGAACACAACGACCAACCAGGTTCTCGTCAAGCTCGCCCTTATCGTTGTGAATCGGATAAGGAACACCGTCGGAAGTACCGCAGTCGATCTCGCGAACAATAACGTCCTGAGCAACGTCAACCAAACGACGGGTAAGGTAACCGGAGTCTGCAGTACGCAGCGCGGTGTCAGCCATACCCTTTCGAGTGCCGTGCGTAGAAATGAAGTATTCCAGAACGGAAAGGCCCTCACGGAAGTTCGACTTAACAGGAATGTCGATCGTGCCACCCTTGGTGTCTGCCATCAGGCCACGCATACCAGCAAGCTGACGAATCTGCTTGATATTACCTCGAGCACCAGAGTCGGCCATCATGAAGATCGGGTTGAAGCTGTCAAAGTTAGCAGCCATTGCCTCGCCGACCTCTTCGTTAGCCTCGGTCCAGATGTCAACAACCTGCTTATGACGCTCTTCAGCGCTCATAAGACCCATCTCGTAGTCTTCCTCGATAGCGGCAACCTTGTTGTCGGCATCGGCAAGAATTGCGTCCTTGCTGGGAGGAACCGTTGCGTCGTAAACGGAAACGGTAATACCAGCGATGGTGGCGTAATGGAAACCGGTGTCCTTCAAGCCGTCGAGGATGGGCTCAACCTCGGAAAGGGTGTAACGGTTGCAGGCATCCTCTACGATGCGGCCAATTTCCTTCTTATTCATCTGGTAGTTCAGGAACGGATAATCGTCCGGGAACACACCGTTGAAGATGATGCGACCAATGGTGGTCTGCAGACGCGAACCAGCCTTGTACTCATCGAACTGACCGAATGAGGTTGCAACCAGGGTGTCCTTCGGAAGGCGAACCCAGATCTTAGCCTGAAGGTCAACCTCGGCACGGGCATCGTAGGCGTTGCGAGCATCAGCAAAGTCGATGAATGCACGACCTTCACCGGGGAAGCCATCGCGGGCAGCGGTGAGGTAATACATACCGATGATCATGTCCTGGGTAGGAACGGTCAGCGGACGACCATGTGCAGGCGACTTGATGTTGTTAGCAGAAAGCATCAGTACGCGGGCTTCAGCCTGAGCCTCGGCACCCAGCGGTACATGAACAGCCATCTGGTCACCGTCGAAGTCAGCGTTGAATGCGGTACATACCAACGGATGCAGCTTGATAGCCTTGCCTTCTACCAGGACGGGCTCGAATGCCTGAATACCCAGACGATGCAGCGTAGGTGCGCGGTTCAGCAGTACCGGATGCTCAACGATAACTTCTTCCAGAACATCCCAAACGTAGCTAGCGCCACGATCTACCGCACGCTTTGCAGCCTTGATGTTAGCAGCGTACTCAAGCTCTACCAGGCGCTTCATTACGAAGGGCTTGAACAGCTCGAGAGCCATCTGCTGAGGCAGGCCGCACTGATGCAGCTTCAGGTTAGGACCAACAACGATTACGGAACGACCGGAGTAGTCAACACGCTTACCAAGCAGGTTCTGACGGAAACGGCCCTGTTTGCCCTTCAGCATGTCGGAGAGGGACTTCAGCGGACGGTTGCCAGGACCCGTTACGGGGCGGCCACGACGACCGTTGTCGAACAGGGAGTCTACTGCTTCCTGAAGCATGCGCTTTTCGTTGTTAACGATGATCTCGGGAGCACCCAAGTCAAGCAGACGCTTCAGGCGGTTGTTACGGTTGATAACGCGGCGATACAGGTCGTTCAAGTCGGACGTTGCGAAACGGCCGCCATCGAGCTGAACCATAGGACGCAGATCCGGCGGGATAACCGGGATTACGTCCAGGATCATATCGGAGGGCTTGTTTGCGGAATGCAGGAACGAGTCGACAACCTTCAGACGCTTAATAGCCTTGGTGCGCTTCTGACCCTTGCCGGTGGCAACGGTTTCAGTAAGCTCCTCAGCGGTAGCGGCGAGGTCGATGCTGTCGAGCAGGTCGCGGATAGCCTCAGCGCCCATACCGCCCTTGAAGTAGTCGGAGTAGTTCAGGCGCATTTCGCGATACAGAGCTTCGTCGGATACGAGCTGCTTGGGCTCGATCTTCAGGAATGCCTCCAGAGCCTCAGAACGCAAGGTTTTGCGCTCGTTGAACTCCTCGTAAATGTCAGCGATCTCTTCTTCGACTTCCTCGGGCGTCATGCGCTCGTCGTCGTCGATGTCATCAACAAACTCGTCCTCTTCGGGAACGTAGTCCACGGACAGACGGCGCGTAGCCTCGATAAGGCGATCGCGCTCTGCGTCCAATTCTTCCAAGTCTGCAGAAAGCTCATCGCGCAGCTCTTCTACGTCCTCTTCGCGAGCTTCCTTGTCAACAAAGGTGATGATGGAAGATGCGAAGTAGAGAACCTTCTCGAGCTCCTTCGGCGGAATGTCGAGCAAGTAGCCCAGACGCGAAGGAGAGCCCTTGAAGTACCAGATGTGGCTTACCGGAGCAGCGAGCTCGATGTGGCCCATGCGCTCGCGACGAACCTTGGAGCGCGTTACCTCAACACCGCAGCGTTCGCAGACGATGCCCTTGAAGCGAATGCGCTTGTACTTACCGCAGGCGCATTCCCAGTCCTTCGTGGGGCCAAAGATCTTTTCGCAGAACAAGCCGTCCTTTTCGGGCTTGAGCGTACGATAGTTGATGGTTTCGGGCTTCTTAACTTCGCCACGAGACCAACCACGGATATCTTCAGCGCTTGCAAGAGAGATGCGGATGGCGTCGAAATTGTTAACGTCAAATTCGCTCATTTAGTTCTCCTCTCCCTTACCGATAAGGTCGTCAGTGTCGTTTTTCTCGCCCATCAGATTGCCAAGCTCGGCAGTGATGGAACCCAACAGGTCGTCGCTGTCCTTTTCGGACTTTTCTTCAACGGGAAGTGCGGCGCCCAAAAGCTCATCCTCATCGGGGTCGTGGGTGACATCGATGGTCTGATGCTGGTGACCCTCAAGCTCAACGTTGAGGCACAGCGAGCGCATTTCCTTGATGAGAACCTTGAAGGACTCAGGTACCTCAGGAGCAGGAATGCTCTCGCCCTTGACGATAGCCTCGTAGGACTTAACACGACCGGAGGTATCGTCGGACTTGATGGTCAGGATCTCCTGCAGAACGTTGGAAGCACCATAGGAGTACAGTGCCCAAACTTCCATCTCGCCGAAGCGCTGGCCACCGAACTGGGCCTTGCCGCCGAGAGGCTGCTGGGTGATCAAGCTGTAAGGACCAGTCGAGCGAGCATGGATCTTGTCGTCGACCATGTGGCCCAGCTTAAGGATGTAGGTCTGACCGCAGGTGATGGGCTCGCGGAAACGCTCGCCGGTGCGGCCGTCGTACAGCCAAGCCTTACCAGTACGGGAAAGCTGCGGCACGAATTCGTCGCGAGCCATGTCGCCGTACTTGGCATGGTTGATGTTAATGAGGTTGCGGTTAGCAGCTTCGATGGCGTTGGAAATCTCTTCCTCGGTTGCACCGTCGAATACCGGCGTTGCAACAAACTGCGGGCCGGCAACAGGCTCGGTGGACTCAGGATCGTCAGACCAACCCCACTTAGCAGCCCAACCAAGATGGTTCTCGAGCAGCTGACCAACGTTCATACGGGAAGGAACACCCAGGGGATTCAGCATAACGTCGATCGGGGTACCGTCGGCCAAGTAAGGCATATCCTCTACCGGCAGAACGCGGGAGATAACACCCTTGTTACCATGACGACCAGAAAGCTTGTCGCCCTGCTGGATCTTACGCTTCTGGGCAACGAATACGCGAACAAGTTCGTTTACGCCAGGGGCAAGTTCGTCACCGTTTGCACGGGAGGAGCGAACCACGTTGATTACGCGACCGCCGGAGCCGTGAGGCACCTTGAGGGACGTATCACGAACCTCGCGAGCCTTTTCACCGAAGATGGCACGCAGCAGGCGTTCCTCGGCGGTGAGCTCGGTTTCGCCCTTCGGCGTAACCTTGCCAACCAGAACGTCGCCAGGGAATACCTCGGCGCCAACGCGGATGATACCGTCGCTGTCAAGGTCGGAAACCATATCATCAGAGATATTGGGGACTTCGCGAGTGATTTCCTCGGGTCCAAGCTTGGTGTCACGAGCATCGATCTCGTACTCGGAGATGTGAATAGACGTAAGCAGGTCTTCAGCAACAACGCGCTCGGACACGATGATAGCGTCCTCGTAGTTGTAGCCTTCCCAAGGCATGTAAGCGACCATCAGGTTCTGGCCAAGCGAAAGCTCAGCGCCGTCGCAAGAAGGACCATCAGCCAGAACGTCGCCAGCATATACCTTGTCGCCCTTGCGAACGATAGGCTTGTGGTTCATGCAGCCGGACTGGTTGGAGCGCTGGAACTTTGGAATGAGGTACTCGTCGTATTCGCCATCTTCACGTTCGATGATGATGGTCTGACCGTCAACGTAGTCGACAACGCCAGCGTTCTGGGCTACCAGAACTTCGCCGGAGTCAACCGCAATGCGGTGTTCGATGCCAGTACCAACCAACGGAGCGCTGGGACGGAGCAGAGGCACAGCCTGACGCTGCATGTTGGAGCCCATCAGTGCGCGGTTAGCGTCGTCGTGCTCGAGGAACGGAATAAGAGACGTTGCAACAGAGGTCATCTGACGAGGCGAAACGTCCATGTAGTCCACGCGGTCGACAGTAACCTCTTCAGGCTCGCCGAATACGCCCTTGGAGTCGCGGGTACGGCACAGCAGACGCTCGGAGGGAACGAAGGTTCCGTTCTCGTCGGTGTGGCCGAATACGCGCGTTTCAGGATCGAACTGCTCGTTTGCCTGGGCAATGGTGTGCTTTTCTTCTTCATCGGCGGTGAGGTAGTCAACGATGTCGGTTACCTTGCCGTCTTCAACGCGACGATAGGGGGCCTCGATGAAGCCGTAGTCGTTCACGCGGGCATACGTTGCCAGCGAACCGATAAGACCGATGTTAGGACCTTCAGGGGTCTCAATCGGGCACATGCGGCTGTAGTGGGAGTTATGAACGTCTCGAACCTCGAAGCCTGCACGCTCACGGGACAGACCGCCAGGACCCAGTGCGTACAGACGACGCTTATGCGTAACACCTGCGGCGATGTTGGACTGGTCCATGAACTGAGACAGCTGAGAGGAACCGAAGAATTCCTTGATGGCTGCCACGATGGGGCGAATGTTCACCAGGGACTGCGGCGTAATGTCGTCAGGTTCCTGCATGCTCATGCGCTCGCGCACAACGCGCTCCATACGGGAAAGGCCAATACGGAACTGGTTCTGAATCAACTCGCCAACCGTACGGATGCGGCGGTTGCCGAAGTGGTCGATATCGTCTACCTGAACGCCCTCGGCGCCATCATGGAGACCCACGATGTAGCGCATGGTTGCGATGATGTCTTCCTGCGTAAGCGTGGAGGCGTCGTTTTCAGGGTCGAACTCGAGCTTCTTGTTGATCTTGTAACGGCCAACCTTTGCCAGGTCGTAGCGCTGGGGGTTGAAGAACAGGCCGTCGAGCAGCGTACGAGCAGAGTCGATCGTGGGGGGCTCGCCCGGACGGAAACGACGATACAGCTCGATGAGAGACTCTTCCTTGGTGGTGGCAGGGTCGCGGTCGAGGGTGCGGATCACCATCTCGGAATCGCCGAGGATATCGATGATTTCTTCACGCGTTTCAGCGATACCGAGCGCACGCAGAAGAAGCGTAGCAGGCTGCTTGCGCTTACGGTCGATACGCACGGAAAGGATGTCGCGCTTGTCGGTTTCGAACTCGAGCCAGGCACCACGGGAAGGGATGATCTTCGCGTTGTAGATGGTCTTGTCGGATGTTTTGTCGCGCTCGGCAGAGAAGTAAACGCCGGGGCTGCGCACCAACTGAGATACAACAACACGCTCGGTGCCGTTGATGATGAAGGTGCCGCGGGGCGTCATCAGCGGGAAGTCGCCCATGAAGACGTCCTGCTCTTTGATCTCGCCTGTTTCGCGATTGATGAAGCGGATTTCAGCAAAGAGCGGTGCCTGATAGGACACGTCACGTTCCTTACATTCATCTACGCTATACTTGGGCTCACCAAATTCATGCTTGCCGAACTCAACACACATATCTTTGGTGTTGGATTCGATGGGGCTGATGTCTGCGAAAGCATTCGTCAGACCATCATCCATGAACTTCTTGAAGCTTTCCGTTTGGATTGCGATCAGATTCGGCACGTCCATGACGGCTGGGATCTTCGCGAAGCTCCGGCGAGTCCTATAACGGCTGGTGGAATCGGGGTTATTAGACTGAACCACGAGTCATTTCCTCCTTCGTTGCAACCGGTTGTTTTGCAAAAAGACACAATTTAATAAAATACTTCGCGGTACCTGCGCCGTCAAGGAAAATTTTCTTCAAGTGTGTTTTACCTATGAAGTTTTGGAAACTTTTTTGCAATTTGCCCATTCTGGCACCGAAAGCGAAAACCAGCCTTCACCGCACCCCGCACTACCCTATGACGCCACACCGGTCCCCACCCCGCATCGCAATAAAAAAGGATCGCCCGAAAGCGATCCTTTTTTATTCTGGCAAATTAGCCCAACCCTATTGGAAATCGTAAAGATCCTTGGTAGCAACCTTGAAGTCTTCGTAAACCTCAGCGGCAATAGCGTCGTCCATCACGAGCTCAAATGCAGCGGGCTGGCCCTCTTCGTCGAACTCGGTGACCTCAAGAATGGTTACCTCGCCCGATCCGCCGGCCTCTTCCCCATCGCCAATAGCGTAGAAGAAACCGTAGCGGCGATCGTTGTGGATGATAAGACCCAAGAATTCGAGGTTGACCTTGTCGCCAGACTCGTCTTCAAAGGTAAAAACGATGCCCTCTTCAACCGGGGGTGCGAAATTAGGTGCGCTTCCTTCTCTCATTATTTTTTCCTCCTGTAACGGATAGGCTCGGAATTGCCGGCCTTCTTGGCTTTCTTCTGCTTAGAACTTTCGTTCTTGTTGGCTTCCTTATCTACCACAGCTTCCTCTGCGGAATCAACCGCAGCAACAGGCTGTGCAGTTTCCACGGCACCAGCGGGAAGAAGCGGCGTGGAAGCGAACGAGAAGCGAGTGATATCGGTGCCGTACTTCTTCACCAGCTTGGCATTCTTGGGCTCGCGAGATTTCCACATCGCAAAAAGCGGCGTTGCAACCGCGATGGATGAATACGAACCAGCGATCAGGCCAACCGACATAGCGAAAGCGAAGTCTTTCAGCGTTTCGCCGCCGAACAGCAACATGCCCAGAACAGGAACGAACGAAGTGAGCGTGGTATTGACCGAGCGAATGAATACCTGGTTCAGCGAGTGGTTTGCCATAGACATGAAGGTGCACTTTACATCGGACTCCTTCATGTTGTCGTTGATGCGGTGGAACACCACAACCGTGTCGTACAGCGAGTAACCCAAAATGGTAAGAAGGGCCGCTACCGTGTTAGGCGTAACCTCGCGGCCAACCAACGCGTAAACGCCAACCACGATAATCAAGTCGTGGAGCAACGCAACAACCGCCATCAGGCCCATCTTGTATTCGAAGCGAACCGCGATGTAGGCGATGATCAAAAGCAGCGAAACAACGAATGCGATGAGGGAAGATTGGATCACGCTCTGGCCCCAGTCGGGTCCAACCGTGTTTACCTCATAGCTATCGGTGCTCAGGTTAAGAGTGTCAACCACTTTTGCCGCTGTGGTTGCGGCAGACTCGGCAGACGTAGTGGTAGTACGGACCAAGAAGCCATCGGAGCCATCGGAATTGGTGGTCTGAACAACAGCGTCGGGCTCGCCAGCCTCAGCGAAGGCGGCGCGCATATCTTCGATGGAAGTGTCGCCCGTATTGTGGAATGCGATAGATGTACCGCCCACAAACTCAATACCAAACTGAAGGCCGCGAACACCTACGACCACGAACGACAGAACAACAAGTGCAGCCGAAACGCAAAGGAATACTTTGCGTACACCCATGAAGTTGATGTCGCGCTTAATAAAGCGACCCTTCAGCTCATCGAGCGTCTTGTGGGCAATGGACTTCTTTTCCTCCATCGCCTCAGCGGAAGGATGGGCAACCGTGCCCGTCTGTTCGCCACGAAGCTCAGCATAAACAGGAGCTGCTTCCTGGCAATCGCGCACACCCCAGAAGCCAGGATGCTTGGTGATAACGCGCGGAGCAAGAAGGCGGATAAGCGGAGCCTTCAGCAGCAACATCATAACGATGTCGCACGCAATGCCCAATGCCAGCGTAAGGCCGAAGCCCTTGACACTTGCTGAAGCCAAGAAGAACAGGGTAAGAGCAGAAACCAGCGAAACCAGGTCGGCATCGATGGAGGTTTCGATGCCATGGCGAACACCCGTGATGGAAGCCGCGCGAACGCTTCTGCCCATTCGGATTTCCTCGCGGAAACGCTCAAGTACCAGAATCGAGGAGTCGGCAGCCATACCGATGGTAAGGACGATACCCGCAATGCCCGCCAACGAAAGCGAGAACAGGCCGAACGCCGAAAGCGTAGCCAAAAGACCGAGGTAGAGCACGGCGAACACGGCCATAGCAGCAGCGGTGAGCAAGCCCAGGCCGTGATAGAAGAACAGCAGGTACAGCATAACCAGGGCAAGACCCAGAATGGCAACGATCAAACCGCTGTTGAGAGCGTCCTGACCAAGCGTAGGTCCTACCACCTGGCTCTGCTCGTAGTGGAAGCTTACCGGCAACGAACCGCTTTCAAGAACCGTCTGGAGAGACTGAGCCTCTTCGAGCGTGTAGTTACCGGTGATGGAAACCTGACCACCCGTGATTTCCGACTGAACCGCAGGAGCGGACTGGATTTGACCGTCCAGGATAATGACGATCTGGCCATTGGTAGGAGCAAGATCGCGCGTTGCATCGGCAAACGCCTGAGTACCAGCAGAATCGAGCGAGATGTTAACCGCATAGTACTGGCTGGTTTCCGATGCCTTGTCTACCGTAACACGCGTAATGTTCTCGCCCGTGATAAGGGGTGTATAGGTGCCTGGGTCAACGCTGCGGTACGTTGTCTTGCCCGTCTTGAAGGAATTGCCGAAATCATCGGTAACCGAGCTCTGCTGCATGTAGGTGCCGTTCTTGATGGCAGCCTGGTCGTCGGCTTCGGTGAAGGAATCAGCGCGAGCAAATTCCAGCTTGCCCGTTTTGCCGATGGTAGCAAGGGCTGTTTCAGGGTCGGAAAGACCTGGGATCTGAACCAGGATTTGATCGTTGCCCTGAACCTGAACCGTTGCCTCAGATGCGCCCAAGGCATTGACACGCGATTCGATGATAGCGCGAGACTTTTCCATGTCTTCCTTGGTAACGTCTTCGCCATCGGTGCTCTGTGCCGAAAGGACCACAGAAAGACCGCCCTGGATGTCCAGACCCTGATTGATCTTTTCATTCGGTGGCGTGAACATGAACACCGAGCCGATTACCAAAATGGTTGCCGCAATAAGGAGCCATACGTTGCGGCGGTTCTTGTTACCACCCGTGCGCTTGTTGCGCTCCTTCTGGCGCTGAGAATTCTTCTTCTGAGCTTCTTTTGCGCGAGCCTTGCGGCGCTTTTCGCGATCCTTGGCACGCTGCTTTTCTTCAGCCGTGAGCTTCTTCGCTTCTTTGGAAGTAGCCGTGGCTTCTTTTTCCTCGTCCAATTCGTTTTCCTTGGGTTGGTCGACCATAGTAGTCCTTCTGATTATCCTCTGAACAGCGCGCTAGCGCGCATGTGTATATCGGAAATATGATAGCGGCACGCACGTTAACCCGATGTTATTTCTTCAATTTCGCCACTTTATCGCACAAAAGCAGTCGCCGAAAGGGCAAGAGCAATCATTGCGCAACCTTTGCGAGCGAACAGGGGTAAGCGCACAGGCCCGCTCGCCCAAAATGGGAAAATGGGGATAACCCCCATTTTCAAACCAGTTGCTTGCTGTTAGTAGTCCTTTGCGGCAGGAGAGTTCATCCAAACCTGATAGAACTCCTCGTAAGCATCGGCGAGCACTGCTTCGCGGGCGCGGTCCATCAAATGCAACAAGAAATATAGATTGTGGATGCTCAGCAACACGCTTCCCAGCATTTCATTCTGCTTAACAAGGTGGCGGATGTAAGAGCGGCTATGCGTTTTGCACGTGGGGCAGCTGCACTCAGGATCAAGCGGGCCGAAATCATGCTTGAACTTGGCGTTGCGCATGTTCATGCGACCCCGAGAAGAAAATGCCGTTCCCATGCGCGCCGTGCGAGTCGGCAGCACGCAATCGAACATATCAACGCCTTCGTGAACGGCGCGGACCAACGTAGTGGGATTGCCCACGCCCATAAGGTAACGCGGTTTGTTTTCCGGCAGCGCGCGAGCAACATCACCCAGCGTCTCGAACATGGTTTCATGATCTTCGCCCACCGAGTAGCCGCCAATACCGAATCCCGCAAAATCCTTATGGCCCGAAGCCACGCTTTCCTGCCCAATCCGCTTCAGGCGAGCGATGGAATCAAGGCGCAAATCCAAATGCATGCCACCTTGGCAGATTGCGAAGAGCGCTTGATCTTCGCGCGTATGGGCCGCAAGGCAGCGGCGAGCCCAATTTGCAGACAGATCAACCGCACGCTGAACGAACTCACGCGTAGCAGGATAAGGCGGGCACTGGTCGAGCTGCATAATGATGTCGGCGCCCAGCTTCTGCTGGATATCCATATTGTCTTCCGGTGTCCAACGGATTTTATCCCCATCGTAGATGGAGGTGAACGTCACGCCGTCGTCGTCAAGCTTACGCGTATCTTCAAGAGAGAAAATCTGGAATCCGCCCGAATCGGTAAGCATCGGACCATCGTAGGCGCAAAACTTATGAAGGCCACCCGCCTCGGCAACCAGATCAGCACCAGGGCGCATTGCCAGATGGTAGGTGTTCGACAGCACGATCTGCGATCCGATTTCCTTCAGCGTCTGGGGGCGAATGCCCTTCACCGTAGCGCTGGTTCCAACGGGCATGAACAGAGGGGTTTTCACCGTACCGTGCGCCGTTTCAAACGAGCCTGCACGGGCATGTCCCGATTGGGCCTCGACCGTATATTCAAACAAAGCCATTATTCACACTCCGGGAGTTCGTCGACAAAACGGGCGAAATCGGCAAGGGTGCCATGTTTCACCGATTCTATATCGAATCCATCAGGATCAAGAAGCCAGTCGGTTACCAGATAAGCGTCCAAACCCAGCCTCATCGCCGCTAAGTCTTCTCGGGTATTGTTCCCTACCATAAGGATTTCCTCAGGCGCCAAGCCAATTGCCTCCACGTTTTCCTGGAAATAAGCCACATGGGGCTTGGTGCTCGTGGAATTGTCGTACGTAGTAATGCGATCGAACGCGCTTACCGGGACGTTCGCCCAAGAAAGGCGCTTTTCAACCGCAATGCGGGGGAACAAGGGCATGGTGGTGAGGTACAGCGGATAGCCTTTTTCCTTCAATGCCTTCACCACATAAGCGGCATTCGGGTCGACGTTGGTTGCCATAGCGCTGAGGCTGTCGAAATGGACTGCATAGTACTCGTCCATCAACTTCTCATATTCAGCCGAGTTGCCGCCTCCCATGCAGGAGGTGAACGTTTCCCAGAAACGCTCAGAGTTCAGGCCGCCCTGTTTCGTGAGCATGCTTTTCACGCCAGAGCTCAAGGCATCAATAAAACGTTTCGGGTCATGGCCGCAAGACTGCACGAAAGCGGCGATATCATTGAAATAGTTATTCAGGAATGCATCCATGTCGATAGGCAGGAGCGTTCCGTCGAGATCGAAGAACACGGCTTTATAGCTGCGTTTGGGCATTATGGGCAATCCTTTCTCAAAGGTGCTCGAAAGTAATCAGGTGCTAGTATAGGGGACGCTGGAAGGAGCGTACGACGAACCTATGAAATTACTACTTCACGCCTGCTGCGGGCCCTGCTCTTTGGAACCGGTTCGGATACTGGCTGAAGCGGGCCATGACATAACCATCGCCTACCTCAATTCCAATATTGCGCCTGCATCCGAATACGAGCACCGCCTTGAAACGCTGTTGGAATGGGCGAAGAGCCAAAACATCCCCGTGATAGAAGGGCCCTATGAACCCGCCAACTGGCAAAACGCCATCAAGCGAAGCTGGAACGGTACGCAAGAGAATCGAGCGGACCGCTGCCGTGCCTGCTACCGCATTCGCTTAGAAGAGCTTGCTCGTTACGCATACAAGCATGGATTCGAGGGCATTGGAACCACCCTCACCGTAAGCCCTTACCAATATATAGGCATCATCAACGAAGAGCTTGAACGCGCGGCAGCACCTTACGAGGGATTGTCGGCAGTATTCCAAGACTTCCGCGAATTCTATCCACAAGCAACCATACGTAGCCGCGAACTGGGCATGTACCGCCAAAACTATTGCGGTTGCGCTTATTCCGATGCCGAAGCGACAGCCGAACGCGCCGAGCGAAAAGCTGCACGAAAAGCCGCCAAGGCAAAAGAGAAACGAGAGAAATTAATGAACATGCGTACCGACGATTTCGATTACGACCTGCCCGAAGAGCTTATCGCCCAGGAGCCTGCTGCCGAACGCGACGGCTGCCGCATGCTCGTCATGAAACGCCAAAACGGCGCTCTTCATGATGAGATTTTTCGCGACATCATCAATCATTTGAAGCCAGGCGACCTGATCGTGGCAAACGAAACCCGCGTCATGCCTGCTCGCCTTCTGGGAACCAAGCGCAACACCGGTGGCCAGGCAGAGGTATTCCTGCTTCGCGAGCGCTTCGACGTAGAGCCCAAACACGACTCTTCCGCCATTTGGGAAGTGTTGGTGCGCCCAGGTAAGCGCTTGAAGCCCGGCACGGGCGCCATGGTTGATTTCTCCGACAAGGAAGGCACAGTGGTGCTCTCCGCCGAGATTATCGACTGGGTTGAAAACGCCGAAAAGGGCGAACGTTTGGCGCGCCTTACCACCACCCTACCCTCGCTTGACGAGGCGCTGCACCGTGCCGGCCACACGCCGTTGCCACCCTACATCAAAAACTATGCGGGCGACGAAGAGCTGTACCAGACGGTATTTTCGCGTGAAGAGCGCAGCGCCGCCGCACCCACCGCAGGCCTCCACTTCACGCCCGAGCTCATTGAGCGCATCAAGGAGAAAGGTGTCGATTGGGAAACCGTACACCTGGAGGTTGGCTTGGACACCTTCCGCATCGTTGATGAGGAATTCCCGAAAGACCATCAAATCCATACCGAACGCTACACTGTCCCCGAAAAAACCGTTGAAGCCATCAAGCGCACCAAAGCCAATGGAGGTCGCGTAATTGCCATCGGCACCACGAGCGTTCGCAGCTTGGAATCGGCATGGGACGCCGAAGCAGGCGAAGTCTTGCCACGCAACAGGGAAGCAACCAGCCTGTTCATCCTTCCCGGCTACGAGTTCCATGTGGTCGACGCGATGGTAACCAACTTCCATGTTCCCCGTTCGACTCTGATGATGCTTGTAAGCGCATTCTCGAGCCGAGACAACATCATGAAAGCATACCGCCACGCCATTAAGCACAAGTACCGCATGCTTTCCTTCGGCGACGCGATGTTCATCGAATAGCATCAAGGCCCCATCGCTTCTCTAAGCGATGGGGCCTATCAGTAACACCGCATTGAGCATGGTCCGCTTCGCACTAAACGCCAACATGCCCTATGCCCCACCCTTAACCAGTACCTTGCCGCCACGACAAAAGCTCTTGCAAGGCGCACACATCCACTGCGAAAGGAGGCCGTTCGCAGAACGGACCCAAACAATGGAAGATATGAAAATCGCCGTTCTCATCGACGCCGAGAACATCTCAAGCAAATATGCAAGCATCATCCTTCAGGAAGCTTCCAGCATGGGCAACCTGATATACAAACGCATTTACGGCAATTGGACCACCTCTACGCTCAACTCGTGGAAAAAGGAATTGCTCGACAACGCCATCCAGCCGATTCAGCAGTACAGCAACACCGTGGGCAAGAACTCATCGGATTCCGCCCTCATCATCGATGCGATGGATCTCCTGTATCAAAAACGCCTCGACGCCTTCTGCATCGTTTCATCCGACAGCGATTTCACGCGCTTGGCATCGCGCCTGCGTGAATCGGAGATGTTCGTATTGGGCATGGGAGAGCAGAAAACACCGCGTGCTTTCATCAGTGCGTGCAACAAATTTGTCTACCTTGATCTTCTGCACAAGGCAAACACCGATGCCGCAAAAGGCAAGAAAGCAAAATGCAGCAGGAAAAAACAAGGCGACCAGGCTTCCGCAAAATCTGCGAGGAACGCAACAGGGACAATTTCCCCCAAAACCGAAGATTCTGCCAAGGCCCGAAACCACAGTTACGAGGAAAAGCCCTCGCAACACCAACCTCAAATCGAGCAAAAGACCACGGTTAAGCAGGAGCGCGATACCCGCACCGAGTACGAACCCGCTGACGAGGACTTCAACGGCCTCGACATCATCACCGTGGAAACCGTCCTGCGCGAAATCGCCGAAGAATTCAGCGGCGATGATGGCTGGATCCTTTCTTCGAGCTTGGGAGCACGCCTTGCCAGACGCTTGCCAGACTTCGACACGCGCAACTTCGGCTTCAAGAAGTTCGTGCCTTTCATCGAGTCGCTCAGCTTCTTCGAAAGCAAAAGCGTAAGGGAATCGGAAAACTCGGGCGTGAAAACCGTCTATTTCCGCCTGATCGAGGAATAGGGTTAGCGCGCTGCCTCATCCGCAACGCGAACCGCATGTTCCAAAGCAGCTATCGCTGGTTCCACCGAATCCAATTCAATACCACCGTAACTCACCAAAAAACGTCGCACGGGGCCACGCTCCGCTGCGGCGCTTTTGCTATAGAACAGGGACAGCGGCACGATGCGCACCCCCTTGGCTCGTGCGGCATCGACAAATTCCCGCTCCCAACGGCTGCCTGCAGCAAGACCGGAAGCCCGATGCTGGTCGTCTGCATTTTCGGCGGCCACATCGTCGAACCTATAGCGCATTGCATGCCCCTGCGAGACCGAATTGCGCACCTCTAGCGTTTTGATATCGGTGGATATACCCATGATGAAATGGATGCCGGCATCCTGCTCTTCGATGCTGACCCTTCCAGAAAAGGAGCTTCGCTGAAATGCAGAAACCAAGGCATCGCGCACCGAACGGTAATAGGTGCGCAACCTGTTTACATGGCGTTCGTAGTCGCCGCTTTCAATAAAGCGCGCCAAGGCCAGCTGATCGATAGCGCTGACGGTGCAGGAGTAGAACCCCAGTTCGCGCCTGAAGCGATCTGCCAATGCGGGTGGCAAAACCAGATACCCGACACGAAACGCCGGTCCAAGGCTTTTCGAGAAGGTATTGGCATAAATCACCTTCCCCGTTGCATCGATACTTTGAAGTGAGGGGATAGGCCGTCCCGTAAGGCGGAATTCGCAATCGTAGTCGTCTTCAACAAGATACCGATTGTCCTTCGCGGAAGCCCAGCCTAAAAGCTCGTAACGTCGCCCAATCGAAGTCACAATGCCCGTAGGAAACTGGTGGGATGGCATCAGATGCAGGACATCTGCCCCCGAATCGACAACGGATGCCATATCGATTCCGTTTTCATCCAAGGGAATATGCGAAAGCTCAACGTTGTTCGCCTCATAGATTCGAGAGAGGCGCAAATACCCTGGGTCTTCAACCCCATAGTGGAGATTGCGCCCCAGCAACTGAACGAGCCAGTTGTAGAGCACCTGGGAACCAGCCCCCACCACAATGCATTCGGGATCAACCTCCATGCCGCGAAACCCACGAAGATGATCGGCGATAGCCTTACGCAAACGAAGGGCGCCAGCGAAGCCCGTTTCGCCCACCAGCATACGTTCTGATTCGCGCGTCAGCGCATCCCTCAACGATTTTGCCCATGCTGCATAGGGAAACATGCCCAAGGGCACCGATGAGCCCGTAAAATCAGCAAACACCGCTTCATCATTGAAGCCATTTCCACCAGAGGAGCTCGCCAATGTCGCAGATTGTCCACCTGCGTCGATGCGGCCCTCGCGGGGCCGACCCGCCGCCGCCAACGAAGCATACGCCTGCGCCAAGCCCTCTTCGGGGAGCAGATCCCCATCGGTCGGATACGTCGTTCCCAACGAGGATGATCCGACACCAAGTAACGACGGTTTGCGGCCAGAAACAACGCCAGAAGAGTTCAGATCGCAGGCAAAATAGCCCCTGCGGGGTTCGGCCCTCAAATACCCTTCCGCAATCAACTGCGAATACGCACCTTCTACGGTAATCAGGCTCACGCCCAAATGACGCGCAAAGCTACGCTTGGAGGGGAGCTTTTCCCCTGGCGCAATAACACCAGTTTCGATATCGGAGCGAATGCAGCGATAGAGATATTCGTACATGCTCAGTTCGCCCTTATTTGAAAACGAATAAGTAAGCATATAAAGCTCTTTTCTGTTCCGACATCGATACTGATCTTATTTCATCTGGTCATAATCTGGTCATACCATTATTACCAGTATTGGGTATACCTGCAATACCACAACGCTTCTACCCTTTCATTCGTCATCAAAAGCGACTCAACGCGCCAACAAAGCGCGTCCGCATCAAACGATTCAAGGAGAACGAACATGGCAGAAGCGAATACCCCCGAAGAGCAGGTTAAACTGAACCGTCAGCTGGCACAGATGCTTAAAGGCGGCGTAATCATGGACGTAACCACGCCCGAGCAGGCACGAATCGCCGAAGAGGCGGGCGCCTGCGCAGTTATGGCGCTTGAGCGCATCCCTGCCGACATCCGCGCAGCTGGTGGCGTCTCCCGCATGAGCGACCCTAAGATGATCAAGGGCATCCAGGAAGCCGTCTCCATCCCCGTTATGGCAAAATGCCGCATCGGCCATTTCGTCGAGGCCCAACTGCTTGAAGCTATCGAGATTGACTACATCGACGAGTCCGAAGTGCTCTCGCCCGCCGATGACACCTACCACATCGACAAGACCAAGTTCTCGGTTCCCTTCGTATGCGGCGCACGCGACTTGGGCGAGGCTCTTCGCCGCATCGCCGAAGGCGCAACCATGATCCGCACCAAGGGCGAGCCCGGCACGGGCGACGTTATCCAGGCGGTTCGTCATATGCGCAAGATGAACCAGCAGATTCGTCACGTGGTTTCGCTTCGCGAAGACGAGCTCTTCGAAGAGGCAAAGCAGCTTGCCGTGCCCGTGGAGCTGGTTAAGTACGTACATGAAAATGGCAAGCTGCCTGTTGTTAACTTTGCTGCTGGCGGCGTAGCAACCCCTGCCGACGCAGCCCTCATGATGCAGCTGGGTGCCGAAGGCGTATTCGTTGGCTCCGGCATCTTCAAGTCGGGCAACCCCGCAAAGCGCGCGCAGGCAATTGTTAAGGCGGTAACCAATTACACCGATGCAAAGCTCATCGCCGAACTCTCCGAAGACCTTGGCGAAGCCATGGTGGGCATTAACGCTGACGAGATCGAGCTGATCATGGAAGAGCGCGGTCGCTAATGACTGTTGCTATCCTGGCTCTTCAAGGGGCCTTTATCGAGCACAAGAAAAAGCTTAAGGCGCTTGGGGCCGAATGCTTTGAAATCCGTCAGGCATCCGACTTGGAGCGTCCTTTCGATCGCTTGGTGCTTCCTGGCGGCGAGAGCACCACACAGGCAAAGCTCCTGCATGAACTTGGGCTGATAGATCCCTTGCGCAAACGCATCGAAGAAGGCATGCCAGTGCTGGCCACCTGCGCTGGCCTTATCCTTTTAGCCGAAACGGTAGACGGAACGGGTGACTTGGATAACCTTAATCCCGCCGCCGCCAAAAACCGCCTACAGGTTAAGGGGTTTGGCACCATGCCTATCACCGTGCGCCGCAACGCTTACGGTCGCCAGTTGGGCAGCTTCCACACCTATGGTTCATTCGGCGAAATGGACAACGTTCCCATGACGTTCATCCGCGCTCCGTTCATCACGGAGGTCCGCAAAGGCTGCAATGTTCTAGCTGCATGCGATGGCAACATCGTAGCCGTGCAGTATGGCAAGCAGCTTGGCATGGCATTCCATCCTGAGCTCGATGATGACAACCGCATCCACGAACTGTTCCTCTCTTTGTAGCTCCCAAGCCTAAGCGCAGTTCCGCCAATACCTAAAAGCCCCCTGTTCCGAGAGTCAAAACTCGAAACAGGGGGCTTTGTTTTCGGCCCGATAACTGGGGATCAGTTAGGCTTGCGCTCTTCAGCTTCGCGCATCGCCCTGTCGATATCCTTTACCATTTCTTCAGCACAAGGGCATCGATCAGGGTTATGGGCACTGCACCCGCCGCACTCGTCGCATGCAATATGCCTACCTTGCTTATGGGCGCGAACCCAGCTGGCGATAATTGCACCAACGATAGCAATCAGAACAACAAGCACTACGAATGTTCCAAGGTTCATACCTTACGCTCCTTCCAGGGTCGCATCGCCAAACCAATCAACACAACTAGGAAGCCGCGGATCTGCTCAGATGCGCAGATCCGCGGCGGTTCAATTACCTTCGGTTACGGTCTATGCTTCGTCAACCGCACGAACAGCAGCCTTGCCCTGCCACTTGTTCGGACGGAACAACAGCCACAAGAAGGCGATAAATGTTGCAATCGCAAGAACGGTGAACACGTTGAAGGAAACTTCACCGACAACCATGCCAGCAAACTGGTAAATCCAGAGAGATACGACCCATGCGATTCCGCACTGATAGCCAATTGCTGCAAAGAACCACTTGGTGTTGTTCATCTCGCGCTTGATGGCACCCATAGCCGCAAAGCACGGAGCACACAGCAGGTTGAACGCCAAGAAGGCATAGCCAGATGCATAAGTGAAGGCAGCCTGAACATTTGCATACCAACCAGCATCGCCATCGTACAGAATGCCGAAGGTGGATACAACGTTCTCCTTCGCGATAAGACCCGTGATGGTAGCGGATGCCGCCTGCCAATCGCCGAAGCCCTGAGGTGCGAAGATCCAGCAGATTGCACCACCGATGATAGCCAAGATCGAATCGTTCTGATCCTCTACCGCCTGGAACACGCCATCCACGAAGCCATAGGAAGAAATGAACCAGATCAGGATACAAGCTACCAAGATAATGGTGCCAGCCTTCTTGATGAACGACCATGCACGCTCCCACATGCTACGCAACACTGCACCAACGGTTGGCAGATGGTATGCAGGAAGTTCCATAACGAACGGGGCGGGATCGCCTGCAAAGAAGCGAGTCTTCTTCAGGACGACGCCGGAGCAGAGAATGGCGATAATGCCCAGGAAGTACGCGCTGGGGGCAACCCACCACTCGCCACCGAACACGGCACCTGCGAACAAGGCGATAATCGGGAGCTTTGCGCCACAAGGGATAAACGTCGTGGTCATAACCGTCATGCGGCGATCATTCTGGTTTTCGATGGTTCGGGAAGACATGATGCCAGGAACGCCACAGCCAGTACCGATAAGGATCGGCACAAACGACTTGCCAGAAAGGCCGAAGCGACGGAACACGCGGTCGAGGATGAACGCGATACGAGCCATGTAGCCGCAAGACTCCAGGAAAGCGAGCAGCAAGAACAGTACCAGCATCTGGGGAACGAAGCCGAGTACCGCGCCAACACCAGCAATAATGCCATCGAGGATCAGGGCCTTCAGCCAATCAGCGCACCCGATAGAATCCAGACCCTGCTCAGCAAGGACGGGGATACCGGGAACCCACATGCCGTATTCCGCAGGATCAGGCTCAGAGCCCTCAAGTTCTTCTGCATACGTGTCGGCGTCTACTTCCTGGGTTTCGCCGTCTTCGTCAACATAGGTTGCCATAATGCCTGCGTCGGCGGCTTCATCGACGAAGTCTTCGGATTCAGGATCAAGGCCTTCCTCGATCGCTGCTGCCTCGAATGCGGCGATAGCGTTCTGGTCGCCCTGGTAGGGAGCCAGAACATCAAGGGCCTCCTGGTAAGCATCAGAATCCACCTCGACCGTTTCGTTTTCGCCCGTTTCGTCGTCGTACGACTCGTAGGTTGCCGTCAAACCAGCGGCTTCAGCATCTTCGACAAACGTCTCGGAAGCAGGATCAAGACCCTCTTCTTCAGCTGCAGCTTCAAAGGCATCAACGCTTTCCTGCGCACCCTCGAACTCCTCGGTTACCTCATCGAACTGCTCTTGACCAGAACCGAGATACCAGCCATCGCCGAATACGCCATCGTTTGCCCAGTCGGTGGCAATGCTGCCAACGGTGGAAACGGAGATGTAGTACACGAGGAACATAACTACAACGAAGATAGGCAATGCCAGAATGCGGTTGGTAACCACACGGTCGATCTTGTCGGACGTGGTCAGCTGGCTTGCTGTGTTCTTGCTGCGGCAGTGGTCGATGATCGTTGAAATGTAGGAGTAGCGATCATTGATGATGACGCTTTCGGTGTCGTCGTCGCTTTCCTTTTCCACCTTGGCAACAACATCGCTGACATCGGGAGCTCCCTCAAGAGCAGCGGTGATCTTGCTGTCTTTCTCAAGAAGCTTGATTGCGTAGAAGCGCTTGAGGTTAGCGGGAACGCTGGAAGGAAGACGGCCCTCGATGGTTGAGATTGCTTCTTCCGCTACAGCAGAGAACGTAATTGGGGTAGGCGCAGCCGCAGAACCAATGGTCTTAAGGCAGTTCACCACCTCGTCGATACCCTCGTTCTTCAATGCAGAGATTTCAACCACGTTGCAGCCGAGCTCTTTTGCCAGCTGTTCTGCATGGATTTCGTCACCGCGCTTGCGAACGACGTCCATCATGTTTACGGCAACGACAACCGGTACGCCCATCTCAAGAAGCTGCGTAGTGAGGTACAGATTGCGCTCAAGGTTGCTGCCGTCAACGATGTTCAGGATGGCATCGGGCTTTTCCTGGATAAGGAAATTTCGCGCAACAACTTCTTCCAGGGTATAGGGGGACAAGGAGTAAATACCTGGAAGGTCGGTAATCTCGATAGACTTATCAGCCTTGAGCTTACCTCCCTTTTTCTCAACGGTAACGCCTGGCCAGTTGCCAACATATTGGTTAGAGCCGGTCAGCGCGTTGAACAGGGTGGTTTTACCGCTGTTCGGGTTGCCTGCTAGTGCAACTCTCATTCATTCCTCCATTCGGTGTTAGATTAGGCTAACTACAGGATCAAAAAAAGATCGCATTGCGATCGTGCGAGCGCACTATGCCTATCAGAGGATGCTCATGCTCAACCCTTTGATGGGCATAAATGCGCTTATTCGACTTCGACCATCTGTGCGTCTTCTTTTCTCACAGAAAGCTCGTAGCCGCGAACGGTAACTTCAACCGGATCGCCCAAAGGCGCAACCTTGCGAATGTAAACCGAACAACCTTTGGTGATGCCCATGTCCATGATGCGACGCTTTACTGCACCTTCACCATTAAGCTTCACAACGGTCACCGTTTCACCGCTCTTAACTTCTCGAAGAGTTTTCACTATGCCTCCCCTCTTCATCTTTTCGCTTAGCTGGAAATGGCAAACCGCTACACCGTGATGTGCTTTGCGAGTTCAGAAGAAAGCGCAACGCGAGAGCCTTTCACGTTCACGATGAGGTTGCCGCCAATACGCGAAACAACAACAATCTGCTCGCCGGGAACAAAGCCCAGATTCTCAAGGTGACGATGGATATCGCCCGCGCCATCGTGAAGCTGCCTTACGTGGTAAATGCCATTGTTCCTAACTTCAGACAAAACCATGATGCTTCCTTCCACATGCCCCGTGGGGCGGCTTGCGGCTCTAGTAAACCAGAGCTAACTAACAGATTGATGTTAACCCCGTCATACTATACCGTCAATGTTTACCACGGGTTATTTTTTTGAATGGATGTAGGATTTCATAAACGACCTGGTAGAAAAGTCTGTTTGCCGAATTTATTTTTTTGCAGTAGCAAAACGCAACCTGTATATAAATGCGCCTGATCTTTCCGCATGGGATTTGCGGAAAGATCAGGCGCAAAGGCGGCAAGGTATTTAGAACCCAGGAAGCACCATTCAAGTTGCCAACCAATCTCCAAACAGGCTATTGCGACATTGAGCCGTCAAAGGCACGAGCGTCTAGGCCGCTCCGCTCGAACAGGGCATTGAGTTCTTGCTGGCTAACGCTATTATCATCAAGGCTAACACCAAACGCCTGAGCTACTGCATAAGCCTGCTCCCGACGCAAAGCCGAGGTTGACAAATCCCCCGCTTCGCCAAAATAGCGAGACGAAAGCAGCAATGAGCGCGAGACGTACTCCATGAGCTGGGGGTCAGGCTGCGAGAGCTGCAGCATTGCCGCCATAGATTCAGGCGCCATGCACAAAAGAAGACCGCCATCCATCTCCGTAGCATCAGAAATTGCGGCATCGAGCATGTCGGCTGCCGCACGGGGATCGTTTTCGCCTCGCGCACGAAGCATGCTTTCCTTCATGGCAGCAGCAAGCTGCATGAACATACGCATCAGATAATCTTGAGTAAGCACGTTATCCCCTCTCTGGGTACCGTATCCCCAAATGCTCGTAAGCACGCTCTGTTGCCTGACGGCCTTTCGGCGTACGAATAAGCAAACCCTGCTGGAGCAAATACGGCTCATACACATCTTCAAGCGTATCGGGCTCTTCCGAAAGAGCCGAAGCTAGAGTCGAAAGACCCACGGGTCTACCCGAAAACTGAATGCACAGAAGTTCAAGAATCCTGTTGTCCACTGGATCGAGGCCCAAAGAATCCACCTCAAAAAATGCCAGAGCCTGAGCCGCGCAGTCTTCGTCGATCGGCGAAACACCCTTCACCTGAGCCCAATCGCGCACACGTTTAAGAAGTCGATTGGCCAAACGAGGGGTTCCACGACTACGGCGGGCAATCTCTAAAGCGCCTTCCTCAAGAATATCCACGCCCAAAATAAGCGCCGAGCGTCGAACAATAAGCGCCAACTCTTCTGGCGCATAGTAGTTAAGGCGGAACGCTATCCCGAAGCGATCGCGCAGGGGGCCCGTTAGCAAACCAGTTCGCGTAGTAGCTCCAATAAGGGTGAACTTCGGCAAATCGAGCCTGATAGATCGTGCGGCGGGACCTTTGCCCACGACGATATCAAGCGCAAAATCTTCCAATGCTGGATACAGCACTTCCTCAACCATGCGATTCAAACGGTGGATCTCGTCAATAAAAAGGACATCGCCCTCTTCAAGATTGGTAAGGATGGCGGCCAAATCCCCCGTACGCTCAATTGCGGGACCGCTTGTTGTTTTAATATGCACGCCAAGCTCATTGGCTACAACGGTAGCCAATGTGGTTTTTCCCAAGCCCGGAGGACCCGAGAACAAAATATGGTCAACCACGTCTTTGCGAGCCCGTGCCGCCTCAATGAGGATAGAAAGGCTATCCTTCACTTTCTTTTGCCCCAAATACTCGTCAAGACACGTTGGCCTCAAGCTACGATCAAGGGCGAGGTCGTCTTCGATAAGGGAGACCGAGCAAGCACGTGAGGCTGCATCGCCATCGCGAGATGAATCGGTATCCTTCAAGACTTCCAAAGGCGCTTCGAACAGCGCGCTTTCTATTTCGAAATCGTCATGCAAAGATGAGTCCACCTTTTTATCGATTATTTCCCTAAACGCTTTAAGGCGTATTGCAATAGTATCGTTTCGCTTGCTTCCTCGGGAGCCCCCTTAAGCGCAAGATCGGTTTCTTCCGAAGTGAAGCCCATAGAAAGAAGCGCTTCCACCGTACCTTTGCGTGCATTTGCCGCTTGCGCAGAAATGCCGGGCAGGGCGATCTGGGTATCGGAACCAAACGATTCTTTCAATTCGAGCGCGATGCGCGATGCCATTTTCTTTCCCACGCCAGGAATTTGCTGAATGGCTCCTACGTCCTGCGACACGATAGCAGACACCAGCGCCTCTGGCTCGTACGTAGAAAGAGCGGAAAGCGCAACCTTCGGCCCAACACTTGAAACTGAAGTGAGCTTCGCAAACAACCGTTCTTCATCGTGATTCAAAAAGCCATACAGCACCAACGCATCATCGCGAACCTGCAAACGCGTTAGAACCTTAGCCTCTTCGCCAACATGGCCCAATCGGGAAAGGCTCTTCCCTGACATGGAAACGCGATACCCGATACCGCCAACTTCTATCACAACAGAATCAACGAACAGCGCCGCAATCGTTCCCCGCAAAAACGAAATCACCGCACAGCCCCCCTTTCCCAAGAAACCGAATGAGTGGTGTAGCAGATAGCAGCTGCCAGAGCATCGGCGGCATGGTCGGGCGAGGGAGCTTTCTCCAGACCCAGCAACTGTTGAACCATATATTGAACTTGACCCTTATCGGCTGACCCTGCCCCCACAACAGCCAGCTTGATTTGGCTGGGAGAATACTCGGCAAGCGCCATTGGCGCTTGACCGCAAGCAGTTAAAGCAGCGCCGCGAGCCTGCCCCGTGGCAAAAGCGCTTTGGGCATTCGAGCCGAACCACACCGTTTCAACGGCAACGCATTCTGGCTTATAACGCAAAACCACAGCGGATATCTGTGTATAGATTTTTGCCAAACGCTGATGCAAGGGCATCGTGGGCTGGGTTGCCACGCAGCCGTACGCCACGCAAGAAAGCGATATGCCCTTTTGCTGAACAACTCCCCAGCCCGTATGAGCCAAACCCGGATCGATTCCCATTATTATGCGAGCTGCCGCCATGCCATCCCCTCAAACAAACATTTGTTCGTATAATAACATAAAAGAAACGGGGGCGCGCAGCCCCCGTTCCATTCAGTTGCTTATTTAAAGCCGCTACAGTCCTATGGCCTTGAAATACTCCAGCCACTTGCCAAAAGACTCATCGCTGATGGCATGCTCCATCTGACATGCTTCTTCCTCGGCAGCTTCAAGGCTAAGGCCAACTTTTTCATGCAGGAAGCGAGTGAGCTTCTCATGGCGCTCCAGCACCGATTTACCGTAGTTGTACCCGTCTGAAGTGAGGGTAATGTCACCGTAATAAGGCTGATCAAGCATGCCAGAGGCCTTCAGGCTGGCAACAGCCTTCGAAACCGACGCCTTCGATACGCCAAGCTTTGTAGCAATGTCCACCGAACGCACAGGCTGCGTATCGGAACCGCCCAGCATAACGATAGCCTCAAGATAATCTTCGTGAGACATGGAGACTTTTTCCATACTATCCCTCCCCCAGCGAAAGCTGACGTCGATGGTGAATGAAATGAATCGATCCCTTTTGAACGGAACGATCCCGCAGTCCGCTTAAGGGAGCCACGCGTCTTTCGATGAAAAGCGCGTTTCAAATACAGCACGTACTAGTAGCTACATAGTATACTGATCACACCAATAATACCCCACACGAAAGATGGATTCATGGCTACCAATCGCTATATCGACACGCGCGGACGGTGTGCGGCTCCGGTCACTTTTACCGAAGCCGTGGTTAAGGGACTTGCCGAAGGCGGCGGACTTTTCGTTCCCGAAACGCTCCCTAAGCTTAGTCTGGAAAGCATCCTTTCATTGGCGGAAATCCCCTATGCCAAGCGCGCAGCCTTCATCTATCGCTCGTTTGGCATCGATCTGCCTGACGCTAAGATCGACGAGCTCATGGACGCGACCTACGGCGACCGTTTCGACAATGAAGCGATATGCCCCATTACATCGCTCGATGAAAACACCCATGTTCTTGAGCTGTGGCATGGTCCCACCAGCGCTTTTAAGGATATGGCGCTGCAATGCCTGCCCCATTTCTTTAGCGCAAGTGCGTCTCAGTTGCGCGAACAGGGGAAGCTGGAAAACACCTTCCTTATCCTGGTTGCCACCTCGGGCGACACCGGCAAAGCTGCTCTCGAGGGATTCCGCGACAAAGATGGCGTCCAGATTGCGGTAATGTACCCCGACGGCGGTGTTAGCGACATCCAATACAAACAAATGGCAACCCAAGCAGGTTCCAATGTCATGGTCTGGGCAGTAAAGGGCAATTTCGACGATTGCCAAACGGGCGCCAAGAACGTTTTCGGAGACGAAGCATTTGCCGAAAAACTGATGGGCTCCAGCCAGGTTGCCCTCTCTAGCGCCAACTCCATTAACTGGGGCCGCCTTCTCCCTCAAGTGGTTTACTACGTTTCCAGCTACGCCGAATTGGTTGCCCAGGGCAAGCTTGAAGCTGGCAAGCCGCTTGATGTCTGCGTTCCTACCGGTAATTTCGGCAACATCCTTGCCGCATGGTACGCAAAGCAGATCGGCACTCCTTTGGGCACCTTGTTCTGCGCAAGCAACGAAAACCGCGTGCTTACCGATTTCATCAATACCGGCAGCTACGACATTTCCAACCGCGAATTCGTCCTGACCCCGTCCCCCTCGATGGATATCTTAGTTTCTTCAAACGTCGAGCGTCAGCTCTTCGAGCTCACAGGGCGTAACGCCGACTCCATCGCAGCATGGATGGAAGAGCTCAAGGCAAACAAATCCTTTACGGTCGATACCGAAACCCTCTCCAAACTTCAGGCAGATTTCAAATCAGATTCCGTCGATAGCGAAACATGCCTCAACACCATCAAAGAGGTGCTCGATAAGCACAATTACCTTATCGACCCCCACACTGCCGTTGCCTACAAGGTCGCAGAACGACTGCACGGTGAAAACCCTGTGCTTATCGCCTCTACCGCACATTGGGCAAAATTCGGCGAAAATGTATACCGCGCATTGCACGACATAGCACCTGGTGAGCCTCTTCCCGAGTCCGTGGCAGAGCTTAGCGGATGCGCCCTAAACGACCTCATTGCCAACGAGGCCAACAGCCACAACATTCCCAAGGGTCTCGCAGAGCTCGATTCGTTGCCCATCCGATTCGAAGATGTTATTGAAGGAAACACCGCCGCAATCGAAGAAGCCGTACTCGATTTCTTGAAATAGGCGAAATATACCAATCAACACGAAAGCCCCCGCTTCACCGTGTTGATTTGCTCCCCGAATTTGGATTGGCAAATGAAAATCCGAGTTCGAAGGGCGCAGATCAGCGGAAGAAGCAGGGGCTTTTTCTATCTTGTTTCTACCATTACGGTTGGGGCCATCTCTCCATTCTTGGAACAAGGGCTTTTCGCAAAGGAGATATTCACTATTACTTCCACTCCTTTACCAAGGCTCACGAGGGACGTCTTCGCATTGTCGGCGGAATCCTCCTCGCATTCGGCGATCCCAGCCCCGCCCGCTTCATCCATCAACGACTTAGACCTGTTTCCGCTGCTTTGCAAATTGCATACACCTTCCTCCCCGCCCGAAGGTTCAAAATCTAGCGCAGGACTGCAGTCCGCATCATAGACCGCAGTCTCAAACTGCCCATTTTGGTTTCGAGAAGCTTCCCTTGTTTTCGTCTTGTCATGTGCAAAAGAGTGGAGGCAGTTGTAACAAGTATCCATATCGGAAAAGCAACGAGCACCGCAAACGGGACAGGTTTTCACCTCCAACCGCTGAGAGAGCCGAATTCCCTCGGGGTCAACTCCTAGCTCGTTGTCGCATGCATTCTCGCCTGCCAAAGGAATCTGCAAGGGCTCTCCTTCGCTTAAGCACTCCTTCTCCTGAGGCAGCTCGCCAAAACTCATTTTCCGACGCATAGTTCAATCTCATCTCCTTTTTTGAACCAACCAACAACCCGATCCTCCCCTGAGGACCCGCTCAAATCGCTCTTCGCTACGGCCTTTCGCTCTAGAACCGCATAAGCACCAGGGCATTTTCTCAATTGCCAGGGCGGAACATTCTCGTACGACTCCATAACCCTTCCTTCTCTTCCGACAAATGCGATATCGATTGCATATCCCATTCCAAACGTATGAACGGAATGGCAGGGAGCAATCAGAAGAACTTTGTTGCTCAATCGACGAGAGAACAAACCTGTCATCCTGTCCCAAAAGGTCGCCGCAAGGCACAGTCGCCGCCCTATTCCGTCATCAACCATTCCCCCTCCTTGCGTTCACGACCACAGAGGTGCCCGCTCCTACCGATTCGCAGTTAAGCATCAACCAGCGGAACTCTCCTTCTTCTTTAATGAAAGTCAGTACGGTTTCCTGTCCGCTCGGTACAGTTCGCCACCCCCGCTCTTCAAGCAAGGACCTAATTTCGCCAATCGCGGAAACCCTGTCAAACGAAAGCACGCAACCCGCGATCACCCCATCATCAGAAAGGGAATACCAATCGTCCCATCCATCAAGAACCTCGGCATTAAAGGAATTTGGCGCATCCTGGTCGAACCTTGCCAGCACCTTATCGGGATCAAGGCGCAAAATGCCCTTATCGGAATCGACTGCATCCTCGATAACAACAGCCGAACTAGCAGAATTCGCAATCGAAGCGTCACTTAAACTGGCTCCCAGCCATGCAAACAGCCAACCGCTTAGCACGACGGCAAAAACACCCAAGGCAACCAAAACAAAGGCACGACAAGCGCGCGGATAAAGCACTTTTCGCATAAAATGACGGGGTTTCATCACCATGTCAAAACACCAACCCGGGCTTATAGGCAGAAACCGACATTCGCTCTTCATGGCTAAGGGGAGGAAAGCTAACCCCAAAAGCCCCCGAAAGTTGTCCCTTCCCAAAAAGAGTAGGCTCAAAACGCATCTGAGCAGAGAAGGTAACCACACCCCCTTCAACGCCAGACGACGAAACCTGAAACTGCAAATTATCGCGTGAAAGAGACTCTTCCAACTGGCTTTGGATTAATCCACAGCTATCACTTGTTCCCTGTTCATAGGCAGGAGAAGCAGCATAAGTGCACACCGCATTTCTAAATACACGGTCGAAAGAAGCGCAATCGGAAAAAAAGAGGACGGCGTTTATCGCGACAAAAGCAACAGCGATCATTGCCGGAAAGGCAACAACAAACTCAATCGTCATCTGCCCTGAGGTCTTATTTGGCATTACTCCCACTGCCTCACCCCCGTCACGCTCGAAGCAATTCCCCTCAACGAATCGAGGCCGTGCTGCACGGCTTGAGCCAAGCCCCCAGTAATCGCCTGAGGCAAAGCCACGGTTACGGGAACTTCAATCGCTCCATCGAATAAAATGATGGTGGCAATGGTGAATTCGCCGCCCAAGCCGGCAATCGCATCTACAGCAGCAGACTGGACGCAGGAAAGAGCGCCATCGATTCCACTATTTCCCTGCGACATCAACGCCATTTCCTTTGCAGACAATAACCTGGCAGAAAAGGCAGAGTCATCAGCCCTCAAAACATGCTGAGAATTAACCAGAACAGCTTTCCTTGCAGCAAGATCCACTGGGGCAAAACCGAAACCCTTAACGGCATCTTGCAGCGCACCCGAAGCCCAAGGCCCAAGGCCACTGGCTCCCATAAGAGGAATTCCGCTCAGAACCGATTCAACGGTCTCCAGCAATGCATCATGACCTTGCGTGTATACATCAAGAAAGCCAGACCACATTCGAAGGGCAACCTTTGCAGCTCCAACCGCCGCCGAGTCCTCTCCCGATAGCCCATCGAGAAACGAGGTAACAACGTTCTTTCCCTCATCGGACGATTCCCTTACTAACGTTGCTGAAGAGAGGGCGATGCGTGCGCCAAGGCCTCCAACGCCCTCGGAGGCAACAAGAGCAGAGGGAAAACGAGTCTGCGGTACCCCCGTATCGGAAACAAGCGATATCACACCATGATGACCAGGAGGCGTAATGTCGATTCGCTGATCGCAAGCCTCGGCAAAAGCCTTGCCCACCGAATCGAGCAAACCCCCCGCCATATCTTTCGCCTGCTGACTTAAAGGATCGAGTTCCTGCCTTGCCTTTTGGTATTCATCTGCCGCCTTAGCCACTTCGTTGTAATGGTATTCAAAGCCGTTTTGGATCGACGAAGATGCCGCAGCGACCTTTCCCATACTGCTTGGAACGAATTTGCAATGAGGGCAAGGCGTATAGGATCCCACGGTATCCATTTCCTGTATTGAGCCCATCCCGATCGAACCCTGGACAAGTCCTGGACACCCATTCCAGGCATGCAAAACCGTGAGCCCCTGCGCGTCAATGGTTTTGGGATACACCATCTCGGTGTACAAGGTCGTCGATCGCATTTCATCGGTGTTCTTGGGTAGCCGCGGGAAGAATGCGTCAAACGAAGACTCCGTCTCGTGAACATAACCCTGCCCAACTGTCTCTTGGGCATAAGCATAGAAGCGCTTCCTCAAAGCAGAGTTGGACAGCTCATCTACCGATTGCCCATTTGGGACTTCAGCCTGATAACGAAGCCGGTAATAGGTCTTTGCGCGCTCTAAGGAGGCGGCAAAATTCCAGGTATCAACCGAGGAAAAGAATGGATTATCAAAGCCCGCCATTCCTGCAAGTTTCGCTGCTCGCTCGTACATACAGTAAGCATCCGGGCTGATAGAGTCATGCTCGTATCCATACTGTTTCCACTCATTCGCCCGCCTCGCCGCCTCTTCAGCTTGGGCAGCGACATCTTCCAGGCTATCCCGCGATTCCTCCACTTCACTCAAAGCCTCATCCGAATCGCTGAAAGAAAGCGATTCCCCTTTTTCCACCTCCCACGGAGAAAGAACAACGAGCCCCTGATAATGAGCCCCATCGGATAGCGAGGAATTTGCAGAATACACCTCTTGTGCCTTCACTGCGGCGATGAAAGGCAAAGCCTGAGCCAATCTGTCAAGCGACTCGTTTGCCGATTCCGAAAAAGAGTCTCGCGCCTTCTTGGTTTTTTGGGCCATTTCCAAAAATGTTTTTGAAAAGCCCGAGGCAGGAGGAACGCAAGCGCAAACAACGCTTAAGCCGAGACACCCCGCAGTAGTAAGAGATAGCGACAAGATCACGGCATCGCAAACACCAGCAACGAGATAAAACTCGCCAACGGTGTTTTCCGCAGCAAGAGCAGCAGCATCAGCAACTTCCTGAACTCTAGACGAACAGCTATTGATCTCATAAACACGCGCAGCAGTAAAAATAAGCGAAATCGAGATAAGGAGAGCAAGGACCATCCCTACCGTAGAAAATCCCTCTTCGGCCCAAAAAAGAGAAGACGAACGCATTCTCTTCATCGCGCATTCCTTTCCGCAGTTGATCCATTCTGAAAAACCCACACATCTGGATTCAATCCCTGTTCATTTCCAACCACCCAAGCGCTCTTGCTTCTCGTCGAAACCGACACCTCTTGAACGAAGTTTCCTTCCCCATTCACTAGCCCAAGGGAGCGAGCCCCAAAATCGAAAAAAGGCAAAGGCTCCACCTGATTTTTGATCGTCACCGTAACGACGTCGCTTTCCTCGCCGCCATCAAAACGAACCTCCCATGTGCACATTCCTTCATGAACATGAAAATTCTTTTGCTGCGGAACCGATCCCAGCCTCCTGGTTACATACCCTTCGTAGGCATCAAGCGAATCACCTGACAATCGCGTGGAAATAAGACGACAACCTTCCGATGCGGCAGACTGCATAACCGCACAGTTGTAAAGAAGAATCCCTGGCTGAATCAAAAGCATCAGCATCAGGAGAATCACCGGTATTAGGAAGGCGCCTTCCACCGTCGACTGACCACGAAGGCAACAATGAGCAGAGGGGGCTCTTCCCCTCAAAGCCCCAGAGCTGAACGTCGTCAAGCGCAATACCAAACAGCGGAAGTGTAAAGCTGAAGAGGGGAAGATCTCCCATAGTCTGCCCATTTCGTCCTTCCTTAGTACAGAAAAATGTCTGCCCATGCCGCAGTCGGAACATTGCTTAAATGATGAGATGCCGACTGAAGCGCATGCTCAAGCACCAAACCAGATTCGAGCAAATTTGCCACAGCCCCCAAACCGATAACCATGGCAAGAAACGCCGCAAACACAATGACGTACTCAACGCTCGATTGCCCTTCAAATTGCCCCATTTAATGCTCCTTGCACCTCGAGCAGGCAAGATTAGAGTCCGTTGATCCCAGAAGAAATTGCATCCCATAGCTCTTGGATTTTGGGGCGAAACACCGTAATGGCAATAATCGCTATAACAACCAGAACGCCGACCAAAATCGCATATTCCGTTGTTCCCTGCCCAGAAAGAGCCACACGACTCCGTCTCGTGCTCCAAAGAGCGCGCACCAACGAAACATATGAGACGGCTTCGCTTTTCATACGACCCAGCGCGTCTTCAACGCGCAACATCATCGACATGCGCTTATCCATCAGTATTTCTTTGTTCATGTCTTCCTCCTAAAATCCTTCCATCAAATCAAGCATGATCGGGCCCATTACCAGCATGAGCATGGCAGGCAATATCAATGTCGCCACAGGGAGCATCATTTTCACCGGCGCCTTTGCCACCCTCTCCTCAAGTTTGGCCTTCCTGATTGCACGAGCCTCAACGGCAAGCAAGCTAAGACTCTCTGCCATCGAAGTGCCGAATCGAACGGACCTGATAACGTTTTCAGCAAATCTGTCGAAGAGCAAAGAATCATACGATCGCGCAATCTGACGCAATCCCTCGCTTCGATCGATAAGACTATGAGCCCATTGCTTTTGCGCAGAACCCACCACCTCGCTCAGAGAACCCCCGAATGATTCGCAGTAAAGAAGCAATGCCTTATCGAACGACATGCCGCTATTCAAACCAAGCACTATCACTTCGATCATTTGGGAAAACTGCTGCTCGGCAGAAAAGGCACGACAACGAACCTCTTCTCTTATCGCCGCCGGCAGCCTGCTCCAACCCCATACCACTCCTGCAATTGCCCCAATAGTCGCAAGAAGAAGCGAAAAACAGGAGCCGATCAAACCACCCACAAATAAACCGACTATCGCGAAATAAACACGTGCGCAGGCATAGCCGTCCTCCGTTAACACCCTGTCAATCCCTGCTTTCTCGAGCAAACAGGCATTTTTTGAGAAACCATACGAACCAACCTTCAACAAAGGCGAAGGCAGATTGGGCTCATCAACCGAAAAAAGAATCGCCTTCTCTATCAGCCATGAACCAAGCCCTCCCGATTCAAGGGAGACCAGCGAAGCACGTAGTAAAGAACCATTCCCTAGGGCTTCTTTAGCTCGCTTTTTTCTCTGAGCCTCGCAATGCCTCTCGTAGCAAGCAAAGCCGAAAATCGTCCCGAAACAATAGCCAGCACCCATCGAAGCCGCAGACAACCAAGTCACCATCATGCAACCTCAACCCTTAATAGCCGTCGGACGATAGAAACCCCCAACACCTGCATTCCAATTGCGCTCATCAGCATGACAACACCAAGGGGACTTTCGAAAAAGGGGTCGAGAAATCCCGGAGAAAGAAGGGAGAACACCCCCACCAAGGCAAAGGGCATCGCAGTGACGATTTGCGCAGACAACTTCGCTTGGGCAGTTTGCGTCCTTAGATTCCTTTTCAACTCCAGCTCATCGCAGACCGACTGACGAGCCGCCTCCAATATTCTTTGCATGCTGCCGCCGGTCTTATGCTGAATCTCCAATGACGTTGCAAGAAAAGCCAACTCAGGCTCAGAATGCTCGGCGCGCATAACTGCCAGAGCCCGATGAACCCCACTGCCAGTTTCAAGGTTTCCCTCAACCTCCGAGAAAAGCTCGCTAAGCGGCCCCTTGGTGTGCTCTGCGACCTCGTGAACCGTTTGAGACAATGAGTAACCAGTCTGAAAGCAGGCTTTCATTGACTGCATCGCTTCAGGGATCTCCTCCCGCACCTCTTCCTTTCGCTGCTCGCTCCTCTTATTGACCCAGGCATTGACCATAAGGAAAGCGCAGGCAACAGATGCCAAGCCGCCTATGACGGAAAACGAAAAGGCGTAAGCAAGCGAAAACACAAGACCAGAAAATGCAAGAAGCACCGTCCCCATAGGGACAAGATCGGTGCGATAATCCAATCTGCGTACTTCCCTAACCACGCCCTCGACGAACAGGCCGAAGAAGGTGATGCGCAATACGGCCTTAGACAAACCTGCCAGAGGGGTAATCCCCTCTGCAAGAATCCGACCGATAAGACCTCTTCCTCCAGTTCTGTCAACCGCTCTCTGCGACCGCCACCGATCTAACCCCCTTTCAAAAAGCCAGGAAAGCCCTAATAGCCCAAACGCAATCGCAAAACAGGAAGCGAGCATTAATAGGATGCTTGACGTTTCCACTTCGCCACCTCTTCCCTCGTCGCTATGTTCAGGTAAGGAAGATCATCAAGCCACCTAGGATGCGCCAACCATTCCTTCGTCCCTGTTACCGCGTCTCGCTTGAAATAGGTCTCAACCCTACAGCTCGATGACCCCTTGTCCCAGGTATATCCCGCTAATTCGCATACGCCTCTATCGCCATTGGGATAACGTGCAATTTGAACCACCAAATCGATCGCGTTGGCTATCTGGCTTTCGATTGCCTCGATGGGAAGCTCGGCGCCATAGCGAACCATCATCGTCAAACGCGAAACCGCCTCACTAGGAGAATTCGCATGCAAGGTAGTAAGAGAGCCGTCGTGACCGGTGCTCATCGCTTGAAGCATATCCAGAGCCTCCGCACCCCGGCATTCGCCAACAACGATACGGTCGGGACGCATGCGCAAAGAGTTAATGACCAGATCGCGAATCGACACTTCGCCGATCCCTTCAGCGTTCTTTTGGCGAGCTTCCAGGCGCACTACATGAGGATGCTCATCAAACCTAAGCTCAGCTGAATCCTCAATGGTTATGATTCTCTCGTCTGAGGGGATAAGGGCAGAAAGCGCATTCAGCAAGGTAGTTTTCCCGCTACCCGTACCACCAGAAACGGCGATATTGCATCTTCTCCGCACCGCCCATCTCAATAACCGATCCACTTCATGGTCAAAAGAACCAAGGTTCCTCATCTCATCAAGGGAAAATGCATGTGCTCGAAATTTTCGGATCGTAACAACGGGGCCATCTAAAGCAAGGGGCGGAATTATCGCATTGACTCGATGCCCCTGGGATAGCCTCGCATTAACCATGGGAGAGCTTTCATCCACACGACGCCCAAGAGGTCCAACAATTTTGTCTATCAGATTAAAAACTTGCGCATCGTCCTCATAACAATCGCCCGATTGGTAAAGTCGACCATTCCTCTCGTAGTACAACGACTTCGATCCATTGACCATGACCTCGGTAATGCTGTCATCGCTGAGCATCTCTTCAAGAGGACCCAGCCCAAACACCTCATCGAGATATTTCCCAACCACCTCATCTGCCGAATAACGACCGGTAAGAAGCCAGGGCTCTTCAGCTATCACCCTTTCGCAAGCAAGACCTATTTCACTGCGAGCTTGACGTGGGTTGCTCGCAATAAGGCGAGCCGCATCGGCGGGAGGGATAATTCGACCTACTTTCTCCCGCAAGCTGGTCAAAAGCGCATCTTCTGTCGAAAGGCCAGAGGAAGGCCTCGCCAATGCACGCTCCATCAGCGTCATGCCGTCCTCCTTTTACGTATTCCGGGGAAAAACGTTCTTTTTTCATCAGGAGTTTCTTGCAGCTCGAGAGACTTTAAACGTTCCGGAACCAGCTGGGGGACAATTTCTTTTAGGCTTTCAATAAACGGGTTCTTCGAGGAAACAAGCTCAAGCGGAAGGCCAGCTCCAAGCAGTTCACCTACCTCTCTTCCTCCATCCCTCAGCTCCCCAACCTGAATCCCGTGAAGCGCACACGAAACATCCAACGAGGTCAATAGCGCATGTTTTGAGCAAAGATTAAGAAGGAATCGAAATGGTTGGACTGCGATACCGCAACGAGCGCAAAGATCAAGAGCACGCGAGCAAGAGCGCACTGAAGATGGACGCTGATCAAGAATGAACAAAACCTGATCCGAAGCCTCAGATACCTGAATATGGCTGTCGGACCAAAAAGACCCCGTGTTAACAACCACAGCATCAAAATGAGCCTTTAAGAGCGAAAGTAGTTCTGACGTATAAGCAACAAGAGCCTCTGATTCCTCGAGCCTCTCGGGGGTACCGACAACAGCTGGCAATCCCCCTGCAGGCTTTACTTGATTGATTCGCTCAGGCTGACGAACAAGCTCGTCGATACCCACCGTATCATCGAGCCCAAGCAAGAATCCTGCATCCCCAAATTGAAGGTCCAAATCAACTAAAACCGTTTTCAAACCTTTTTCCTGCAACAAAACCGCAAGGCAAGCCGCAACGGTGCTTTTACCAACGCCCCCATTCCCACTCAGAACTGAAACGACAAAACCGGATTGAGCTTTCTCGCCTCTCAAGGCGATGGCATCCGACAACCTTACTGAAACGCTTTTGGGCTTTGGTTCGGATATGGTGCTGGGCCTGCCCTGAGACGCTTCTTCAAAGTCCGAGGCAGAGGGCTCAGCGATCCTTATGGAAGACAACTCTTCATTGCTACTCGCAGCAGGAAACACCACCTTATCCCCCGCGCCCAGAAAAGCCTGTTTGCTTTTCTGTTCCGAATACCGCCTAACAAACTCCGCTTTACCCCGGATCAGGCTAATTCCCGCAGCCTGGCATCGGCCTACCTCAGAGCCGGTTCCGCCGAAGGAAACCAGTTCAATGTTCCTACTCAAGTCGTCGTGTTTAAGAGCGGCAGCAAGATTGATCCCCTCCATGTCGTCGCAAGAAACAACCCACACGTTGTCTTTTGGCCCAATTCCTAATAAAGCTTGCCGTGCATCGTAAGCCGTACAGTATGTCTCAAGCCATTCTTGGGAAGCAATGTCCTCATCATTTAGCCCTATTAATCCAGGATATCTCAATGACTCGGTATCGACACATAGCATGGTTTTATTGCCCATATCCCTCACCTTTCCCGTTTCCTTTCGAAAGCTCCTCCGCGTCAAAACCGATCGCTTTGATCAACCAGATAAGCAGATCCCTATTTCTATCCTTCGCGCAATCCTGAACTGGATGGATCGTCTTGCTCCTCGTTTTAGCTTTGGTCAGAAGATTGCCGATCAATTTCAGGGGCTGGCAGCACAAAATAGATATCCATTGACTGCGAAGCTGTAACGAATTCCTGGGATTGCTCGAGGGGAACAGCCAGGGTAACCCAGCTCACCTTTCCTTTTACCCCGTTCGAATGTTCGACATTGGTCGCCAAAACCAAGATTCGCCTACCAATACATGATGTCTGCGAGCCGGTTGCATAAACATCGACAACATCACCTGCAGACAAAACCCCACCAACCGCCTGAACATCCTCAGCGGGAACCGATAGGGCAACACAACCCTGTGGGACATCTATGCCAGACCCACCCGAATCAAACCTACGCTGAGAGACTGCCTCGCCCGAAATAATCAACGAAGCCGCTTGCATTCCCTTTACGTCTTCGAAGGATGTCACGCAGTCGCTAGGCAAAAGATCGCTCAACCATGTTTTAACCTCAGCATTAGAAGCATCTACGACCTCTCCTGGATAAATGTCTTTAGTAGCAACAAGAACATCAACCTGCTCTCCCCCGTAACGCTGCATAGCCTCAATTCGAGCATCATCCGCCTCCTCGCGGACTTGCACCGAATAAGCAAAAATGCAGCCAGCGCAAAGAGCACCGCTCAAAAGGCCAGCTATTAGAGCACCACGTTTCATATCTCATCCTTTTCCCGATAGGGGAATGATCTCAGGCGCATCTAACATCGATGCGAAAGCAATGAGAAAGAAAAGAGAAAATGAAGCGAAAAGACCGAAAAACAAAAAAAGCCAGGGGACAAACCCCTGGCTAAAGAAGAATTACCAAGATTAACTACGGCGTTTTCCGCATTGCGAGCAGAATGCACCCGCTTTATTGCTTGCGCCGCAAACAGGACAAGACCAAGAAGAAGTCTGATCAATTCCATCTTGCTGCGATGGAACCTGAACAACAGGAAGCGGGTTGGTTTTCGAAGAATCACCAGTCATAGGAGCAGCAACCGGTTGATTTGCAACTACGGCTTCAGGTGCAACGGCAGAGCACTGCGAGTTAACGGAAACATGATGATCCGATACCGGAATAGACCCACTGGAAACCGGGACGGATTCTAAAGCGTCATAGCCAACAACAGCCGAACGAATATCCTGCGTGTTTCGCCACATCTTAACGATCAGCATGAAAAACTCGTAGAAGAGTCGATTGAGTACTTCCCCAAGAGCAAACATCACAACAACAGTAAGAATTCCGAAAAATACACTGCCAATATCGTAGCTAAGCAGCGACAAAAGACTTATAACAGCCGCAGCGCTACCGAAGGCAATAAAGCACATGTTGTAGATAAAGAGAACGATCAGGATCTTTTCGGACCAAAATTTCTCGAACCTAAGAAAAGGACCAAAGTCGTGTTTCGCGCTCTTCAGTTGAGCTTTATCAAATGAGTAAACATATTTCCTATACAGCAAAACGGTACAAACAATCGCCGCAACAAAAGCGATGAAAGTCAGAGAGAGCCAAATCCCCCCTGCGAAACCAAGCAAGCTGAACAAGTCAAACCCATAAGAAGAATATCCGTACATCAATAACTCCTAACGGTAATAAACCAAAGATGAACAAATCAATGCTGTTCCTTAAGCTTCAAAATATAAGAAGCTGAATTTTTATGCTGTAGGTGATTGCGGTTTAGCTGAAGGATACGTCTGCTTAAACTCCGTGTAATACTTGTTGTTGTCTCCAGATCGGTCACGAGAAAGCGGTGCGCAGATCTCATCTTCATGTCCAGTAGGATCTGAATATTGAAGACTGATATCCCAAGACTCCGAAATCGCTCCGATTCTTTGAGTGCAGTCGTAATAGCACGTGAGCATTGCGGAATAGCAAGAAGCATAGCGCGATGTTGATGGAACGGATAAGTTCTTTAAAGCGTTGTAATCATCTGCGATTTCCTCAGCCAACGCATAAGCGCTACTAGCATCAGCGGATCGTACGCTCATATTCTTAGATACGTAATCAGCATTGAAAGTCTTAGCAGCAGAAGCAATACGCTGATCGTAATCACCTAGTCGAGAATAATACGAAGAGAGAGTTGAATAAAGTTCCCTATCCGCATCGGTAACCTCGGAAGATGGGGTATTGGTAGTAGTCTGATTGGAATTTGTGGGCTGAGACTCCTCTGTTGTGCTCGAAGAGGCAGAAGAGGAATTCTGCTGACCGCCAAATAAATTAGACAATAAAACACCAGCAAGAATAAGGACAGCAACAGCAAGAACAACAATCAGAACGATAAAAATAGGTTTTTTCGTATCCGAAGCCTGATTCGGGGATACAGATACAGAGCCCAGTGAAGGCTGACGATATTGCCTATTTTGAACATCCTGCGAATTAAAAACTTGCGTATCTCCCGGATAAGATGCTGCTTTAGGACCCACAGCCGGCATCGGAGAAGTATCCCCAGATAAAGTAGAACTTGGGGAATTGGACGGCAAATCGGAAGAGATCTCAGTAACTGCCGCTCCGCAGGTAGTACAGAACCTTTGACCAGGATCAAGCGGGGAACCGCATGAGGTGCAAAACTTTGGATATTCAGACATAACGTAAATCCATTTCGGATCGCTTGATAATGCCTAATCATTATGCCATTAAATGCAAAAAAGACCTATTTAGGTTAAAACGGGTGCCAACCCGGGAACGCAGAAAAGGGCCCCAGAGGCCCTCTGAAAACGGAAACGCCCTGCATGAGCGGAACGGC